>Ga0315268_10000344_pt1 | contig 54661 bp, 46 predicted proteins | sample C1_top_MG_FD_204535 | JGI IMG/M metagenome (GOLD analysis project Ga0315268, IMG submission 204535) | Sediment microbial communities from Yellowstone Lake, YNP, Wyoming, USA - C1_top | ecosystem: Environmental > Aquatic > Freshwater > Lake > Sediment | place: USA: Wyoming | collected 2017-08-01 | reverse complement strand
GCCAGGGCCACGCACGCGAACGCCAGCGCCATGCTAGTTCCCGCCTCCCCAATCGTCCCGATCGGCTTCCGCCGCGGCGCGGGCGCGTAGTTCCGGCGAAGCGGTTGGAGCCGCAGATTCGGGGACGGGTTCGTGGCGCCAGCGCAGCAGGACTCCGCGCACGATGAAGAATCCTCCGATGAGCGCCGCGAAGGGCATCACCCAGGCCAAGAGCGTGAATCCTGAGGCGGGAGGCTGGGCCAGCACCTTCGCGCCATATTCCTGCACGAATCCCTGGAGGATCAAATCGTCGGACTCGTTCCGCCCGACGCGTTCCTCGAGTTTCTTGAGCATCGCGGTGGACACGGTGCAACCGACGTGGTTGCATTCGCCGAGGAGCTGGTTGCAGCCGCACATGCACATCAGGCGCTTGCCGAGCGCTTTCACGCGCACATCGTTGCTCAACTGCGCGGAGAGCGGAGTCGTCAGCAGGAGCAGCGCCACGCCGAGCAGAAGCGCCCGGTGAATCAGCGAATTAGTTGCGGCTTTCGTAGGCATTGACAGTTTGGCCGGCCAGCTCGGCGGTTTCGGGTGCCGGGGCGGATTCTTTGGCCGGCTGGACGACCAGCACCGGCACACGGTTGGGCACCAGAGCCAGCACGGTTCCCAAAACAAGGATGACGCCGCCCAGCCAGATCCACTTCACCAGCGGGTTCAAGTAAGCGTGAATGACGGGCTGATTGGTGTCGGGGCTGCGGCCGGCATAGACCAAGTACAAATCTTCCTTCAATGTCGAATGGATGGCCACCATCGTGCCGGCCATGTCGTTGGCCGGATAGAAGCGGCGCTCGGGGAACATGATGTACTGCTGCCGGCCGTCACGGAGGACTTCGACGGTGGCGCGCTCGGCGGTGTAGTTGGCATACGGGACCGAGGTGAAGTTCTGGCAGACAAGGGTGTACGGGCCGATCTGCATCGAGCTGCCCGGCGACATCTCGCCCTGCACGTCCTGATTGAAGGCCGCGCCGGAAATGCCGATGAAGATAAGCACGATGCCGAAGTGCACCACGTAGCCGCCGTAGCGGCGGGTGTTGCGCAGCGTCAACTGAAGGACGGAAGCAAGGAAACTCATCCCGGTGCGCGAGCGAATGACCGCCGCGCCGCGGACAAACTCAGCCACGATCGTCCAAACCACAAAAACAGAAAGAATCAGGCAGACCAGCGCGTAGGGATGACGGAATCCAAGCGCGAAGGCGATGCCGCCGCTGACTACGCCGGCCACCAGCGGCCAGCCAAAATTCCGGCGCAGGCTTTCGAGCGACGTCCGCCGCCAGGCGAGCAAGGGACCCACGCCGGTGAGGAACAAGAGGAAGAGCGCGATGGGAATATTCACCTTGTTGAAGAACGGCGGGCCGACGCTGATCTTGCTTCCCTGCACCGCTTCGGAAATCACAGGAAACAACGTGCCCCAGAGAACGGCAAAGCAGGCGGCGAGAAGGATCAGGTTGTTGAAGAGGAAACTCGATTCGCGGGAAACCATCGAGTCGAGCTGGTTGTCGCTACGCAGATAGTCGCGGTTCTTCAAAAACGCCCAGATGCACACTCCCAGGGCGAAGATGAGAAAGCCGGTGAACCAGTGGCCGACGTCAGACTGGGCGAAGGCGTGCACGGAGCTGACCACGCCGCTGCGCGTGAGCATCGTCCCGAGGATGCACAACAGAAAGGTGGTGAAGACCAGCCAGATGTTCCAGACCTTCATCATGCCGCGCTTTTCCTGCATCATCACCGAGTGCAGGAACGCGGTCCCGGTCAACCAGGGCATCAGCGAAGCGTTTTCGACCGGGTCCCAGCCCCAGTAGCCGCCCCAGCCGAGCACGGCGTAGGCCCAGTGCGCGCCCATCAGGATGCCCAGGCTCTGGAAGCCCCACGCGACCATGGTCCAGCGGCGCGTGATGTGAATCCATTTCTCGCCGGGATAGCGGCCGAGCAAGGCCGCGAGGGCAAACGCCAACGGGATGCTGAAGCCGACGTAGCCCATGTAAAGCGTCGGGGGATGCGCGACCATCTCCGGATACTGCAGCAGCGGATTCAGGCCGCGGCCGTCGGCGGGAGACATCACTTGCAGGGCGCCGTTCGCTCCGACGGCTCCCAGCATGCGGAACGGGCTGGCGATGAAGACGTTGAGAATCAGGAAAAAGGTCTGGACGCCGGCGAGAATCACACCCACGTAAGGCATCAGCTCGGGGTGCTTGTGGCGGTTCAGCAGCAGGACGAGAAAGGTGTAGCCGGAAAGCAGCAAGCTCCAGAACAGCAGCGAGCCCTCCTGCCCCGCCCACAGCGCGGCGATTTTGAAAAACACGGGGAGGGTACGATTGCTGTGGCTGGAAACGTAGGCCACGGAGAAATCATTGCTCAGAAAAAGATAGATGAGCGAAGCGGTGCCGAGCATCACCAGGATGCAGACCGCGAGGCCGGCCTGGCGGGCACTCTTGATGACCAGGGGATGCCGCGTGCGAATGCCGACGATGCCGGCCACGATCGCATACACGGCGCAAACTAAAGCCAGGATTAGCGCGAACGAGCCAAAGGTGTCCAATGGGTCTCCGGGATCAAGTGTGACTCCTCAGGTAGTGGGGGAAGCCGCAGGCTTCGTCCCCGGGCGTTGCGGTGCGGTGGTTCCAGGTTTTCCCTGGCCGGGAGCAGCTTCGTATTTCGAGGCGCACTTGGCCTGCACCTTCTCGGCGACGAAGCGGCCGTCGGGCATGCGCTTGCCTTCGACCAGAGCCTGCGCGCCGTCCACGAAAGTATCCGGCAGGGGGTCGCGCCCGACGTAGCTGACGTCGAGCGATTTGCCTTCTTGCACGATGACAAAGTCCACCCGGCCCGGCAGGCGCTGGATGGAACCGGCGCGGATATCACCGGCCACCCGCAACCTGTGCGACGCCTGGGAAGCCGTCAGCGAAGAGAGTTCCTGGAGGGTGTAGTAGTAGGTCTTGCTCTCGGTCACGCCCACCCAGCCCAACCACGCCAGCGTGGCCAGGATAATGCCGCCGCCGACAAGAAACTTGACTTGTTTCTTCACCTGCACTCCTCCGCACCTAAAATGTGGGCTATTAGAATGATTCTAACACATTCGGGCGAGGACACGAATAGCGAGTGGGCAAAAAGCAAGCCTTAAGGGAGGTGTCGACGCAGCCCGGCTACACGTTTTCTTTCTTGTGGCAATCCATGCAGGTCGCCGGAGTCGGTTTGCCCTTGGCCTTTTCAGCCTTGTGGCAATCGATACAGAGGCCACCCTGGGCCATCGGGTTCTTGTGGAACGCGGCGGCGGTATTCGTCTTCATCGGCGGTGTGGCGACCTTGGTGTGGCAATCCTGGCAGGCCTGCTGCGGCGCGGCCAGAGCCTTTTCCGGCTTGGACGGATGGTGGCACGTGTCGCACTTTTTCTGGGCGATGACTTCGGAGTGCTTCTTGTGATCGAACTTCACCCCGCCCATGGGGTTGCCCTTCAGGATGTAAACATCCTTGGGCGTCTTGGCCTGGGCGAAAACGTTTGCTGGGGAAGAAACCAGAATTGCAAATGCAAACAGGAGCAGTACTGCCAGGGGAACGGCAAATCGCTTTGCCATCTGTGCCTCCACTTGGGTTTTGCTAACGGCCACGGCTGGCCGAAGCAGCGGTGTGCAACACGGGCGCGGCAAATCGACCAGAGAGATTATAGCATCCAACAATTTTTCGAGCAGCGGAAAAATTAACCGGGTTGTGAAACCGGCCAGGGACTCGAGGGCTGCTTCCCTCGATTCGTTTCCGGCCCTCGGGACTCGCCCCGGATTCCGCATCGTCCACCTCTGGCAGGTAAGATGCGGTTCCCGGCTTAGACGGCCACCCTGCCCCCTCCTGCTGGTAACTGCCGGCGGCGAACCGGGGCATGCAGAGGATGGAATGCGAACCGTAACACCTTGTATGACAACATCTTAAGTGAGACGTGGCCAGCAGGCGCCCCCCTCTCAGGCGGGTTCCTGCAGTCAGAGGGAATCGCTCAGGGGGATTTTTTCAGTTTCGACTTGAGGCACCAGGAAAGCTCGGCGCTCAACTCGGTGATTTTCATCCCGGGGACGACGATAAACTTGCAACTGAGCATCTGGCGCGGTTCATCGTCGTCGGGCAGCAGGCAGGTGACGCGACAATACTGGCATTCCTGGTTCCAACAAAAGCGCCCGTAGGGGATAGTTTCCGGGCTGAGGAACTGAAGGCAACGAAGCACCGAATTCTTTTCCGGGACTTCGAAGACTTTCCCCAGAACGTCGATGGGAACGAGCTTTTCGTAATCCCGAAAAAGATCGGACATGGACGCAGCTTACCCCAAGCGAAAGAGCATAGCTGCAGCCACGAACCGAAGCGAGTGAGAAGTGGCCAGGCGTCGCGTAAAGATGAATGCGGCCGGCGGAGCCGAGGTCAATCAGGCGCGCCCGCCAGCCGAGGACCAGCGCGCGAATGCACGCTCGCCCTCGGCGGACATCAGCGCCCAGATGGAATAGATCCCCAGCGCCGTACCGAAGGGCATGTCGAGCAAGGAAAGGAAGGCAAGAATCAACGTCAGCAGCCTGGACCAATCTTCGCGCTGGAGGAGGCCCCATCCGGCGAGAAATCCCAGCGCCGCGCCCAACAGCAGGAATACTCCCACGGCGGAAACCAGAGCGGGAACGAAATTGCGGGCAGGATACTGATGCAGAACAGCACGAATCACGAAGTTGGCGACGAAAAGAACTGCCAACCCCCCGAGCATCCGAAAAGCAGAAATGATGATCCAGAAGATGCCCAGCAGCCGGAAGTGGCTGAACATCCGGTTTTCGGACACTCCCGAGGCGGCCCCGAGCTCCTTGCCGCAATTCGGGCAGAACTTCTGACCAGCAACAACTTCGGCACCACAGGTGTCGCAGAACATAACGCACCTCGCAGAGCGCACCTACCTGCGCGGACTCTACTCTCTTAATACGGCGCGGGCCCGAAAAGGTTCCCGCCCACGAAGGGGGCAGGAGCTAAGCATAGCTCTCGCGGAAGAACTGCCCCATGCGGCGAAACCTCTGGTAGCGACGTTCGAGCAATTCCCCCGTGGGCACCCGGGCAAGCGCATCGAGCGACCGCGCCAGAACCGGCTCGAACAGTTTTGCCGCCGCTTCGGGATCGGTGTGCGCGCCGCCCTCAGGCTCGGGAACGATCTCGTCGATGATCCCAAGCCTGGCGAGATCCTGCGCGGTGATTCGCAACGCAGCGGCGGCTTGCTCGGCCTGGCCGGCGTCGCGCCACATAATGGAAGCGCAACCTTCGGGAGAAATCACCGAGTAGACGGCGTTTTCGAACATGTTCACGGTGTCGCCGACGGCGATGGCCAGCGCCCCGCCGGAACCGCCCTCGCCGGTGATGTTCACCACAATGGGCACCGGCAAGCGGGACATCTCGCGAAGATTGCGCGCGATAGCCTCGGCCTGGCCGCGCTCTTCGGCGTCAATCCCGGGGTAGGCTCCGGGCGTATCCACAAACGTCACCACCGGGCGCCGGTACTTTGCGGCGAGCTGCATCAGGCGCAGCGCCTTGCGATATCCCTCGGGCTTGGGCATGCCGAAGTTGCGCGCCAGCTTCTGCTTGGTGTCGCGGCCCTTCTGATGCCCGACCACCGCCACGGGCTGGCCATGAAAACGGGCCAGGCCGCAGACGATGGCCGGGTCGTCGGCATAACCGCGGTCACCGTGAATTTCCGTGAAGCCTTCGAAAAGAAGCCGGATGAAATCCAAGGTGTAGGGGCGCTGGCGGTGACGCGCGAGCTGGGTGCGCTGCCAGGCCCCGAGGTGGGTGAAAAACTCCTTTTTGAGTTCGGCGACTTCGCGCCGCAGGCGATCCAGTTCCTCGCGACCAGCGTCGCCCCCGGAAGAGAGCCGGCGCAGTTCTTCGACGTCGTATTCGAGCTGGTCCAACTCTTTCTTTTTGCGATGAGGGCTCATGGGACGCCGGGTATTGTAACGCGGAACGCTTCAGAATCCTCGTTCCGGTGTGAGAGACGTTAACGCAGGACCTGCACGGCATCGAGGCCGCAAATTTCGCCGACGCGCTCGACCAATTCGCGGTCGGGGAGGACGCGGCGGTCGGATTCGATCATGGCCACCGAGCCGTCCGGCTTGACCAGTTCGAAGGCCACGCGGCACGGGCCGGGCTTGCTTTCGAACAATTCCTCCATGCGATCCATGATTTCTTCGTCGATGGCCTCGATGGGCAGGCGCAGGCGCAACAGGCTCGGGGCGGGCTCGACTGCATCCTCCAAAAAGCGGGCGTCCATCACGCTGACGCGCGTGCCCGCCTCTTCCACGTTGACGCGGCCTTTGATCAGGAGCGGTGTGCCGGTCTTGATCTTCGCTTCGAGGCGCGCAAAAGCCTCCGGAAATACGAGCAGGTCCACCACGCCGGTCATATCCTGCAAAGTGACAATCGCCCAGCGGTCGCCTTTCTTCGAACGCATCCCGCGGGAGTTGACCACCATGCCCGCGATGACCAGCTCTTCTCCGTTGCGCCGGCCCTCGAGGGCGGAGAGCTCGACCACAGACATTTCTTTCAAGCGGCCTGAATACTTTGACAGGGGATGGCCGGAAACGTAGAAGCCCACGGTCGCGTACTCGGCGGCCAGGAGTTCGTGCTCGGGCCACTCTTCGGCGTCGGGCAGAGAATCCATTGCGGGCTCCGGCGCGGACGTTTGCCCCCCGAACAAGCCGTGCTGGCCGCTGTTGCGCTCGCGCTGGTGCCGCTGACCGCGCTCCATGGCCTTGTCAATGGCGGCGTAGAGTTGGGCGCGGCGGCATCCAAGAGAATCCATGGCGCCGGACTTGATGAGGCTTTCCAGCACGCGCTTGTTGAGCAGGCGCGGGTCCACCGATTCACAGAACTGAAAGAGCGAACGGAAGCGTCCCAACTCCTGCCGCGCCTGGAGAATTCCCTTCACGGTATTCTCGCCGACGTTTTTGATGGCGCGCAAGCCGAAGCGAATGGCCTCACCGACCGGCGTGAAATCCACGTCGCTGGTGTTCACGTCGGGCGGAAGCACGGTGATACCCATGCCGCGGGCTTCGTTGATGTACTTGACCACCTTCTCGGTGTTGCCGGTTTCGGAGGTGAGCAGCGCGGCCATAAATTCAACCGGGTAGTGCGTCTTCAGATAGGCGGTCTGGTAGGCCAGGAGCGCGTAGGCGCAAGAATGCGACTTGTTGAAACCGTAGCCGGCAAACTCGGCCATCAGGTCGAAAATCCGCTCCGCCTTTTTCGCGGGCACCTTGTTGGCGTGGCAGCCGGCCATGAATTTCTCACGCTGCGCGGCCATTTCCTCGCGCTTCTTCTTCCCCATCGCGCGCCGCAGCAGGTCGGCTTCACCCAGGGAAAAACCGGCCAGGCGATTGGCAATCTGCATCACCTGCTCCTGGTAGAGGATGACCCCGTAAGTTTCCTCGAGGATTTCCTGCAACTCGGGCGGGTCGTAGGTGACGCGCGTCTTGCCGTGCTTGCGGTTGATGAAGTCGTCGATCATGCCGCCCTGGATGGGGCCGGGGCGATAGAGGGCGTTCAGCGCGGTCAGGTCTTCCAAACGCGAGGGGTGGTAGCGACGCAGGATGTCGCGCATGCCGTGCGATTCGAACTGGAAAATGCCGCTGGTTTCCCCACGCGAGAACAACTGGTAGGCGGTGGCATCGTCGAGGGGAATTTCGTCGAGGGCAATCTTCACGCCGCGATTTTGCGCAATCAGGGCGACGGTGTCGTGCAGGACGGTGAGCGTGGTCAGGCCGAGAAAATCCATCTTGAGCAGGCCGATGCGCTCCAGCGCGTTCATGTCGTACTGCGTGGTGATTTCATCGCGGTTGGTGCGATAGAGCGGGACGATCTCCGTGAGCGGCTGGGGCGAAATCACCACGCCGGCGGCGTGGGTGGAGGCGTGGCGCGCCAAGCCTTCGAGGCGGCGCGCGATTTCCATCAGTTCTTTCAGGCGCTCGTCGCGTTCGACTTGGCTGCGCAGTTGCGGCGACTGCTTCAGGGCCTCTTCGAGAGTGATGTTGATCTGCGCGGGAACCAGCTTGGCGAGCCGGTCCACATCGCCATAAGGCATATCCATCGCGCGGCCCACGTCCTTGATGGCCGCTTTGGCGGCCATCGTCCCGAAGGTAATAATCTGCGCCACGTTTTCGCGGCCGTAGGTCTCCGTGACGTAATTGATCACTTCACCGCGACGCCGCATGCAGAAGTCAATGTCGATGTCGGGCATGGAGATGCGTTCGGGATTCAGGAAGCGCTCGAACAGCAGGCCGTATTGGAGCGGATCCACGTCGGTGATGCCGAGGGCGTAGCTGACCAAACTGCCGGCCGCCGACCCGCGGCCCGGCCCTACCGGCACCCCCTGCGCTTTCGCGTAGTGGATGAAATCCCAAACAATCAGAAAATAGCTGGCGAAATGCATCTTCTGGATCATGCGGATTTCGTCGGAGAGACGCCGCTCGTAATCCGCCAGAGGGGTGCGCAGGCGACCCTCTTTCTGAAGCCGTTCGAGGACGGGCAGGCGCCTGGCGAATCCCTCACGCACGACTTTTTCGAAGTAGGCGTCGAGCGAAAGGCCTTCGGGAACCTTGAATTCAGGGAAGGGGTTCGCCACGCGCTCGATCTTCACGTTGCAGCGCTCGGCGATGGCGACCGTGCGCTCGAGGGCTTCGGGGAGCTCGGCGAAGACCTGCGCCATCTCCTGTGCCGTCTTGAAATAGAACTGGTCGGTGGCGAATTTCATGCGGCGCGGGTCGCTCATCGTCTTGCCGGTCTGGATGCACAGAAGGACTTCCTGTGCGCGGGCGTCTTCGCGGGTGAGATAGTGGCAATCGTTGGTGGCCACCAGAGGAATGCCGGTCTCACGCGACAAACGGACCAGCTCCGGATTGATGCGGTGCTCAATCTCAATTCCCTGGTCCTGCACTTCCAAGAAGAAATTGCCCTTGCCGAAAACGTCGCGGAGGCGGTAGGCAGACTCGCGGGCCTGCTCGTATTGTCCCTGGGCGAGCGCTTCGGCGACTTCGCCGCGCAGGCAGGCCGAAAGCGCGATCAGGCCGCGGCTGTGCTGCGCCAGGAGGTCGTGGTCGATGCGCGGCGTGTAGTAGAAACCTTCCAGAAAGCCCGCGGACACCAGCTTGATGAGATTGCGGTAGCCTTCGTTGTTCTCGCAGAGCAGGAGGAGATGGTTCGCGCGCTCGCCGTCGGTGGTTTTGTCGTGGCGGCTGCCCCGCGCGACATACACTTCGCAGCCAATCAAGGGCTTGACGCCGCGCGTGGTTGCTTCGTGGTAAAAATTCGCGGCCACGAACAGGTTGCCGTGGTCGGTGACCGCGACCGCGGGCATCCCCCGCCGTGCGGCTTCCTCGACAACCTCTGTGATGTCACAAGCGCCGTCGAGGAGACTGAAATCCGTATGCAGATGGAGATGGACGAACTGAGGAGCCCGAGTCAATGAATGTCCCTGTCCTGTTGAAGCCAGAGAATCTTTTCGCTGAGTCTCGCGTCATTCTACCAGACGAGCAGCGTGCGCCCAAGGGTGAAGGGCAGAGACTGCGGAGCGAGGCGGAGACCAAGGGCATGATGGTTGCTGGAAACGATGGGTGAGGTCCTTCGGCCCGTTTCGACGGGCCTCAGGATGACAGGCAACTTCGGTTGGGGAGTCGCAGATGCTGATGGGTGCTTGAGTGTGTGGGTGAGATCCTTCGGCCGTCCGCCATCAAGCTGGGCGGACGGACTCAGGATGACAGGCAACTTCGGTTGGGGAGTCGCAGATGCTGATGGGTGCTTGAGTGTGTGGGTGAGATCCTTCGGCCCGTTTCGACGGGCCTCAGGATGACAAACGGCTTCCACCTGTGCGCCCCAGGGACGCGTGGTGCGGGTCTCGTTCTCTGTCAGGTCTCGCGGGAAGCGATAGGGTCTGAAAACCGTCCCACCCTTCCGCAGAATTCGCGGAAGGGTAGGCCACCCCCCGGTACGAATGGAGTGCGGGATTCAATCGCGGTGAGGGGAAGGCTGTGCCACCCGCACGCGAGGTGGCGAAGACTGAATCGGCGCTGGCATTCAGAGGCACGACGCTGGAGAGTCGGAATCGCGGCTGAGATCCTTCGGCCCGATGAATCGGGCCTCAGGATGACTAACAATAAACAGCGCGATAGAAACCCAAGTGGCGCGCCTAGCGCCGCTTCTTTTTGCTTCCCTTCCCTTTCTTCGTCGCCGGCTTGTACGAAGGGGTGCGCTTGGGAGGCTTGCGAGCAGGCGCGGCCGGGGCGGGCTTTTTTTCTTTGCCGGATTCCTTCGGCGGGGCCGGCTTTCCCTCCGGCGCGGGTTTTGCAGCAGGCGCCGGTTTCCCCTTTTCTACTGGTTCTTGAACCGCAGGGGCCGCCGCTTCTCCCGCGGCGGCCTTGCCCTTCTTCTTCTTTGTTTCCGGAGCCTTTGGAGCGCGCTTTTCTTCCTTCGCCCGTAGTTTCTTTTTGGGTTCAGGCTTGATGCCGGCCAATTTCCGCAGCGCTTTGGTGCGGTCCTGCGGATTGCGAGCCCTGCCTTCCAGCTGTAATTGAAACAGGTCATCGAGTATCTTGTCGAACTTCGGCCCGCGGGGCACGCCCAGCGCGGCCAACTCGTCGGCCGGCAGCGCGCGGCGCAGCGGCTTCCACTTGTAGAGGTAATGGCTGACCTTGCGCAGCGCCTTCTTGTTGGAGACTCCCACCAGGATGAACGCCAACAAATCCAGGGGCGCCTTTTCCAGGAAGTTGTAGGCGTCGCGGGGCGCGGCGGTCTTACGACCCTTCAGAACTTTGACAATCTTCAACGCTTCCTTTTCCAGTCCCAGAACCGCCTGCGTTTCTGCGTCGCGGAACTCCATGCGGCTCAAAGCGAAACACCGCTCGCGTGACTTCAGCCGGCCGAGAACGTAGTGCGTGACCGGCGCGAACAATCGGGGCGGGCTGCCGTTGGCCTCCATGGCCTGCCGAACGCGCATCAGTCGGTTCAAACCGTCGTAATCGGCCTGGCGCTTGGGCAGCCGCGGGTGAATTGCGCCCAGCAAATCGCGCGCGAACCAGGCTTTGAGCACCGCAACGGGATTTTCCTCCCTGGCCAACTGGCGCACCTCGTAGCCCACCGCTTGGCCTTCGAGCGATTTGTGCAATCGGCGCTCCATGGCCAGAGCAAACCACTCGGCCGTGCGCGACTCCAGTTTGAAGCCGGTGCGCGCGGCAAAGCGCACGATGCGCAGCAGGCGTATCGGATGGTTGGTGAAGGCGTGCATGGTGAGCACACGGATTTCGCGCTTTTCCAAATCCGCGAGGCCGTTGGTGGGATCCAACAGCAAGCCGCGCGAGGCCAGGTTCAACGAGATGCCGACGGCGTTCATCGAAAAATCGCGGCGCTTCAGATCCTCGATGATCGTCGCCCAGCGCAGCTCAGGCTTGGTGCCCGGGCGTTCATAGAATTCGTCTCGTGCGGCCGCCAGGCTGACATCCACGTTCGGCGGGAAAACCATTTCGATGTGGCGCAGGTTTACCTCTTCCAAGAGAATTCGGGCGCCTTCCTTTTCGAGCTTCCTGGCCAACCCCGCAGGATTGCCCTGTACGGTGAAGTCGAGATCGCGAATCGGCAGGCCCGAAATCAGGTCGCGGACGGCTCCTCCGGTCAGATAGATGTTCAACCCCTCCGCCTGGGCAAGCTCCTGGACGCGCTGCAAGGCGGCCCGCTGCTCGGGGAAGAGCCGGCTTTCCAACAAGAACATGTAGTCAGGCATCGGTTGGGTTCCCTTCTCTTGTCGGCGTCACCCGCATCGCGATTCAGGCGCGCGGATGGTGCGCTTTGTAAACTTGCTTGAGCCTCTCCTGGATGACGTGCGTGTAAATCTGGGTCGTGGAAATATCGGCATGTCCGAGCATCAATTGCACCGAGCGCAGGTCGGCGCCGCGCTCGAGCAGGTGCGTGGCAAAACTGTGGCGCAGCTTGTGGGGCGTCAAGCGCCCACGCAGGCCGGCGCGGCGGCCGTAAGCGGCCAAATTCTTCCAGAAGCCGACGCGGCTCAGTTTGCCGCCCCTCGCGTTCACAAACAAGAACGGAACGGGCCGCGGATTACGGCTCAGCAGACGGGGCCTAGCGTCGCGGAGGTAATCCTGCACCGCGGCGAGAGCCTGGCGTCCAACCGGCACAAGCCGCTCCTTATCTCCTTTGCCGATGCAACGCAAGCAGCCCGTCTGCACCTGCAAATCGGCGATGCGGAGTCCCACCAACTCGGAAACGCGCAGGCCGGTGCTGTAGAGCAATTCGAGCATGGCTTTGTCGCGGAGGCCGAGGGGCTTGGCCGTGTCCGGCTGGGCGAGCAAGCGGTCCACCTCGTCGAGCGTCAGGTAAGTCGGCAACTTTTTCCAGATCTTCGGCGATTCCAGGTTCAGTGTCGGATCGTCTTTCACTTCCCCTTCCGAGACGGCGAACTTGAAAAAGTTGCGCAGGGATACCAGATGGCGCGCCACCGAGCGGCTGTCGAGTTTCCGGCGGTACAAGCTGCCCAGGAAGTCCACCACATCGTCCCGGGTGATGCTGCGCAGGCCGCGCTTCTGCTTGGCGGCAAATGCGGCGAATTTGCGCAGGTCGCGCCCGTAAGCGGCCAGCGTGTTCGCCGAAAGCCCCTTTTCCACCTGGAGCTGATTCAAGAATGCGCGAATCTGATTCTCCACAGCTTTACCCTGCCGACGGAGGCGTTCCCGGCGACGGGCCCTCCTTGCGCGTGACGATCCCGTAGACGTCTTCGAGCTCCGGACACCGCAGGAACCAGGCGAACCCCAGAAAAGCCACTGTGGCGACCGAGATCATCACCACGAATACCGAAATCTTGGCAAACAAACCTTGATAGTTCTCAAACCCTGAGTAGCGCAACATCCCGAAGCACAGCAAACCCATCACCGCCGAGGCCACGACAATCTTGAACAGCGAGGCCAAGATTTCCATCGTGCCGAGCCGTCCGAAGCGGCGCCGGAACAAGACGAAGAGCAGGAAGAAATTGAAGTAGGAAGCCAGAGTGGTGGCGAAGGCCGGCCCAGCATTGTAGAAAGTTTGAAAAAACGATTTGATGAAAAGCTGGTTGAGCACAACATTCAAGAACATCGCGTAGAGCGCAACGCGAACCGGCGTGCGCGTGTCCTGCGTGGAATAGAAGGCGGGCACGATCAACTTCACCGCGGCGAACGCGGGCAACCCCATCGAGTAGTAGAGCAGCGCCCGGGCGGTCAGGTCGGTCGATTCCGCCACGAAGCGGCCGTGCTCGAACAACACCCGGATAATCGGTTCGCGCAAGACGATCAGACCCACCATCGCGGGGATGGTGATGAAAGAAACGATGCGCAGCGAGAAGGAAAATGTCTTCTTTAAGGCATCGAAATCGCGCGCCGCAGCCTGGCGCGACATCATCGGCAGGATGGCGGTGGCCACGGCGATGGCATAGCCGCCCAGGACCAACTCCATCACGCGGTCGGCCAGATAGAGCGCCGTCAGGCTGCCCAGCGGCATCTTGGGGTGCGTGGCGAAAATGGAGTCCACCAGCAGGTTCACCTGGTAGATGCCGATCCCGAAAAACCCGGGAACCATCAAGCGCCCGACGGCCTTGACGCCCGGATGAGTGAAGGAAACGCCGAACTTGAAGCGCATCCCGCGCTTCACCAGGGTCGGCACCTGCACCAAAAACTGTAGCGCCCCGCCGACCAGAACACCTACTGCCAGAGCCAGAGCGGGCTGTTCGAAGTGCCGGTAGACCGCACCCACCGAGAAAGTGACAATCGCGATGTTGAGGAAGATGGGCGTCGCCGCCGGCAGGCCGAAAATGTGGTAGCAATTCAGAATGGCCATGGCCAACGCCGACAGCCCGATAAAGAACAGATAGGGGAAGATCAGCCGGTTCAGCTCGACCGCCAGGCCCCACTGCATCCGGTCGGCGCCAAAAAAGGTGAAGACTTTGATTAACTGGGGAGAAAAAACCATGCCCAGCATGGTCAGGCCGGCCAAGGCCACCGCCAGAGTCCAGAACAACCGGTTGGCGAAGTCCCAGACGTCCTCTTCGCTCTTGTCCGTCAAATAGGTGGTGAAAACCGGAATGAACGAGGCGGTCATCGAGCCTTCGCCCACCAGGCGCCGGAGCAGGTTGGGAATGCGGAAGGCAAGGTAGAACGAGTCAGAGGCCAGAGTGGCGCCGAGAAGGAGGGTGATGCGCTGGTCGCGGACGTAGCCCAAGATGCGGCTAGCGATGGTGACGAGGGTGATGATGGAAGCGGACTTGAGGATCTGCTTCTTCTCAGTCAATCGGCCCCTACCCCCGGTCTAACCCACACAAAAAGAACCACTTGACACAAGGCCGCAGGTACAATAGCATAAAGGTTTGTACTTTGCAATAGCTGTGCATTTTGCTTTCGCTATTTGAAAATGCGTTGTGAAACAGCGTAGCCCAGCTTCCACCCACAAGAAGGTGGTGGTGCGCCTGCTCGACCACCAGGACATCCGGGGATATCTCAATCCGGCACAACTCGGCCAGGCTGACCCGATCGAACTGCTCACCGTCGAAGGTTCGCGCCAAGTCCTGGAGATGAGCCAGATCAAGTGCATCTACTTCGTGCGCGAATTCGTGGAGAATTTCGAGCCCGAGAGAAAGGCTTTTGTGAGCCGACCGAAACTCGACGGGCTGTGGGTCCGGCTGCGCTTCCGGGACGAGGACACCATCGAAGGGATCGTGCCGAACAACCTGTTGGAACTGTTGGACCGCGGGGTGCAAATCACTCCGCCGGACCTGCACGGCGAGTGCCTGCGGATGTTCATCCCGCGCAGCGCCCTGCTGGAAATGACCGCGCTGGGCCTCGTGGGCGTCGCGCGGCGGAAGCCCGCGGCCGTCGAGGTGGCCCAGCCGCGCCTGTTCAACGAGTAAGCCTTCCGTTTCAACTGCTCTGTATCCCTGTGGCTTGTGGTCGGCAGCGCTGCACCATATAGTTGTGTTTCTTTTTGCGTTGGGGAGGTCATCATGAAACTTCGAGAAATCGCAGAACGCCTGGGCTGCCGGCTGGACGGCAACGGCGAAACCGAAATCACCGGCGTCGGCGGCATCGAAGGGGCACAGCCCGGTCAGCTCACCTTTTTGGCCAACCCGCGCTACCGCCCCGCCATCAAGACGACGCGGGCGTCCGCCATCGTCGTCGCCGAGGACGCGGGGCCGATGCCGCTCGATGCGCTGCGCTCGAAGAATCCCTACCTGGATTTTGCGCGAGCGATTGAATTGTTCTACCAGCCGCCACGCTACGCCGCCGGGATTCATCCCACCGCCGTCGTGTCTGCGGGCGCGCAGATCGGAACGGGTGCGCATATCGGGCCGTATTGCTGCGTCGACGAGGATGTGACCATCGGCCGCAACGCCGTGCTGCACAGCTTCGTGAGCATCTACCGAGGCGCGCGCATCGGCGACGACTTTTTCGCGCACTCACACTCGGTTGTGCGCGAATCATGTCAGATCGGCAATCGAGTCATCCTGCAAAACGGCGCGGTGGTCGGAGCGGACGGCTTCGGATTCGCCAAGCGCGCTGACGGAAGCTGGTACAAGATGCAGCAGTCCGGCCCGGCGATCATCGAAGACGACGTGGAAATTCAGGCCAACACGACGGTGGACCGCGCGACGGTCGGGCAGACGGTTGTGCGACGCGGGGCGAAGCTCGACAACCTGGTGCTGGTCGGGCACGCCTCCGAGGTCGGCGAAAACACGCTGCTGTGCGGGCAGGTGGGCCTGGCGGGTTCGACCAAAGTCGGCAAGAACTGCATCCTGGCGGGACAATCCGCCTCGGCGGGACATTTGGAATTTGGCGACGGGGCCGTCCTGACCGCGCAGAGCGCGGTCCACAACGACGTCCCGGCGGGGAAAATCTTTTCCGGGTCGCCGGCGATGGACAACAAGGACTGGCTCAGATGCGTCGCCGTTTACAACCATCTTCCGGAACTGCAAAAGACCGTGCGGGAACTCAAAGAGGAAGTGGCGCGGCTGAAGGAAGCGCGAAAGTAGAATCTAACGTCACGCCCCGGAGACCATTCGCATGCGCGGAGGTACTCAGGGGCGCAGCAAGCAGCGCCCCTACGACTTGTTACTTCAGTTGAATCTGCAGAAGCAGGTCGCCGGGTCAATCCGTTGTTCCCTTCAGCATCCCTTCGCGGATGCGGACCTGCTTTTCGGTGGCGCGCGCATTCTCCTGAATCACCGCCTCGCCCTGCTTCCAGGTCAGGGACATTCCCGCCAAGGGGAGAATCTCGCTGTAAGGAAGCTCGTCGGTTCCGGCGACGTAACGCCGGAAGAAGTCGCTGAAGTCGCGGCCGGCAATCTTTTCAGCGACCGCCTGAATGTCGGCGCTGTCGTTATAGGTACGGCCGCGCTGGGCATAGTTTTCGTTCAGGTAGCGCATCACGTCGTCGAGGCTTTTGCGATTGTTGGTGGCGTCGCGGATGAGGATGTCCAGCAGCACACCGAGTATCTGGCCCTTGTTGTAATAGGAGATGCTCAGGTCGGAGCGCCGGTAGAGGGGATATTTTTCGAACCAGGCATCCAGGCTGGACTGCTCGACGCTTTGCCAAGTCCGCGCGGGACGCGAGGCGAGCGCGCTGAGTTCGCCCGCCAAGTCGCTGTAGAACTGGTCGGAAGTCCAGATCCCGGAGCGCACCAGCGTATAGCTGGCATAGGTGGAGGTCACGCCTTCGGCGAACCAGAGCGCGCGCGTCCATTGCTCCTGTGTGTAGTCCACGGGCTCCAAACTTTTCGGCCGAATGCGCTTGACGTTCCAGAGGTGAAAAAATTCGTGCGCGCTCACACCGGCGCCGTTCGACCCCGGGGCCAGGCCGATCGCGGTGCAGTTCGAGTGCTCCATCCCGCCGCCGCCGGGGCCGAAGTTATAGAGAAACAGATATTCGTCGAAGGGGACGTCGCGCATCATCTGCGTTTCGTAGCCGACAATCTTGACCAGCATTTCTTCGAGAGACTTCCGGCTCCAGCCTTCGCCGGAGACCGCAACGCGCACCCTTGCGCGCCCCGCTTGGAAGCGGAATTCCTCGAAATTGCCGAGCTTCGCCGGCGCGTCCACCAGAGCGTCGTAGCTCGCGGCGAGGAACGTGCCGGACGTCGGACCGGGTCGCAGCGCCACCGCGAGCTTCCACGTCGGAGGCACATCGGCAAAATCCAGGCGCACGTCTTCCGCGCGGCGGTCAGGAACGTAGAAAAGAATCATCGCGAAATTGATGAACGCCGAATCGGCGTTTAACTGGCTGAAGAACGGTCCGGGGTCATCCCAGAAAATGGAATACTGAATTGTGACTGTGCCCTTCCCCGTGATCTCCCAGGTCTGTTTGTCGAGTTTCGTTACCGGGAGCGAAGATCCGGCGGCGGCGGTGGCGCGGACTTCGCGGACGCGGTGCGCAAAGTCGCGAATCTGATAAAGCGCATTCCATGCGGGCAACTGGACTGAGAGTTTTTCGTTTACCTCGGGAACTGCCATTCGCACGTGGAAAAAATGCTCGCGCGGCTGGGCGAGGGAGACGGTGTATCGAATCGTTGCCGCCGCGGGCAACGCAACACCGAGCAGGCAGAACACGAGGGCAATTCGGCGCAGGTGTTTCATCAGCGGGTCTCCAGTCGTTTCGCCACGCGTTCGTGCAAGTTGTCAAAACTTCCGTTGGACATAATCAGCACGACGTCACCGGAGCGGCACTCGCGAGCGAGATAGTCGGCGACCGCAGCGGCGGAATCGAAGGCCTCAGCACTGCGATTCATGCGCCGGAGCTGGTCAACGACGCGCGCGGGGGAGAGGCGCTCCTGGTCGGCGAGGAGATGCGCCCGGTGCACCGGCCCGAAAATGACAGCGTCGGCGTCCGCGAGTGCATCGGGCAAGATGCCCTCGAAGATTTTGCGGCGCATCGTGTTCGACCGCGGCTCGATGACAGCCCACAATCGCCGACCGGGCCAGCGCTGACGCGCGGATCGAATCGTTTCGCGGATGGCGGTGGGGTGGTGCGCGAAATCATCGACGATCATCACGCCGGCAACCTCTGCCTTCACTTCCATGCGGCGGCGGGCGCTGCGAAATGTGCGCATGGCCTCTTCGATGGCTTCCGCAGGAACGCCGCGGCCGTGCGCCAGCGCGATGGCCGCGAGCGCGTTCAGCACGCTGATGCGTCCCACGCCGCCGGTTTCGGACAATTGCACGCGGGCAATTTCGGAGCCGCGGCGCGCGACGCGGAAGTGCGTGGCCGCGTCGCGGAATTCAATGTCCCCGGCAATCCAGTCGCAATCATTTGACAGGCCGTAGGTCTCGATGGGGCAAAACGCGCGGCTGACGACGCCGCGGACCACGGTACTCTCGCCCCAGGCCACGATTCGTCCGCGCCGTGGCACCAGATTCACCAAGCGGCGGAATTGGGTCTCGATCGAGGCGAGGTCTGGATAGATGTCGGCGTGATCGAATTCGAGCGAGGTAATAATGAGCTCGTCGGGGCGGTAATGAAGGAATTTCGGCCCTTTGTCGAAAAACGCGGTGTCGTACTCGTCGCCTTCGAGAGCGAATTCCTCGCCGCCACCCAGGCCGTAGCTGCGGCCGAAATTTTCGGCGATGCCGCCGATCAGAAAGTTCGGCTTGCGTGCGGCGACCTGCAAAATCCAGGCGAGCATGGAAGTCGTCGTGGTCTTTCCGTGCGTACCCGCGATGACGATGGATGTGTGCCCCGGCAAGAAAAACTCCTTCAAGATTTCCGGCATGGAGCGATAAGGGATTTTCTGGTCGAGGACGTATTCGGCTTCGGGATTGCCGCGGGATATGGCATTGGCGATGACGACCAAATCCGGCTGCGGCTTCAGGTTCTCTTCAGAATAAGTGGCGTGGAAGGGGATGCCGAGGGATTGGAGGAAAGTAGAGGCCGGGGGATAGACACCGGTGTCGGAGCCGGTGACGTGGTAGCCGCGCTCTTTCAGCATTCCGGCAAGCGCCGCCATGGCCGAGCCACTGATGCCGATGAGGTGGATATGTTCGATGGGCATCACGGGGACGCGTGGCCCTTCGGCGGAATCACCGCAGGTTCGAGGAATTCAAGCGCGCCGCTGCCGGATGCGCGCAGGCGGCAGCGCGCCCCCAGGGGCAAGGTCAGCATAGGTCGCGGCGTGTGCCCCACCGCGGCGCCCCACACCACGGGAACGCGCAACGGAGCGAGGATGCGCATCGCCACTTCGCGCGGCAGGACGCTTTGGCCGGTCTCTTGCCCCCACTCGGGGAACTCGCCGAGGATGATTCCCTTCACTCCATCGAGCTTGCCCGCCTGCTTGAGGTGCATCAGCGCGCGATCCATCTGATAAGGCTTCAGCGCAATGTCTTCCAAAAGAAGAATGGCGCCGCGGGTGTCGAGCTCCCAGGCAGTGGCAAGCGTGCTGCGCAGCAGCGTCAGGCAGCCACCGAGAAGGATCCCGTCGGCGTCGCCGGACACAAGAGACTCGCCGCGCAAGTCCAGCGTCCAGCCCTGACGCGTCTGGGTCAGCGCGAGCCGCAGCGATTCGGCATCGTAGCCACCGGGCACATTTGCGCCTTTGTCGAAGCCCGCCGCGACCATCGGCCCGTAGAAAGTCACCCAACCGAGCTTCTGCCACAGGTAAACCTGCAAGGAGGTCACATCGCTGTGGCCCATCAGAATCTTGGGCGTCGCGGAAAGAGCGGCGTCGAGACCGTCCAGAAGATAGGTGCTGCCGAAGCCGCCGCGCGAGGCAATCGCCGCGCCGCAGTTGGGGTCGCTCAGCGCGGCGACGAGTTCGCTGCGGCGCAGTTTGGCGTCTCCGGCGAAATATCCTGCGGCGGCGCGCAGCGCGGCGCTCTGTTCAACCTGGTAGCCGAGCCGCTCGAGCTCTTGCACGCCGCGTCGAAGGCGGTCTTCTTCCGCCGGGCTGGCCGTGGCGACCACGCGCACGCGCGCGCCGGGCGTCAACGCTTGCGGTTTGGTTGCGGCGGGCATTTCTCTAGTCAACTCGAAGCAAGAACAACTTCAACGTGAATGCGGGAGTATACATCGAAGACCGCGGCTCGAAGCGCGGAGTGTGTCCAAAACTTGCCTGCCCTTGTTCACATCCTGCTTGAGGACGCTGCGTCCCGCTCAGAGCGGGACTCCGCGTCGGCCCGCGGCAGCGAGGAGGGCGCTCTCTGCGCCGTCGTGTTACCCAGGGCTCACGCCTTGGGCTACTTTCGGTCGCCCCTACGGGGCTCTGAACAAGACCACAGGAACCGGGATGTCAGCGCCTTCTAGGTGCACAGGTAGTTTCCTTCGGCTACGATCTCGGCGGGGCCGGTGAGCTCCACCATGCCGTCTTCGCGCCAGCAGACTTTTGCTTCGCCGCGCTTGACGCGCACGGTGACGCGGCGCCCGGTGCGTCCCGCCAGATGCGCCGCCACCACGCACGCGCACGAGCCCGTTCCCGAAGCGAGGGTGTGTCCCGCGCCGCGCTCCCAGAAACGCGCCTCCAGACAATCCTCGCCGAGAATCCGCACAAAGCCGACATTCGTTCTGTCGGGAAAATAAGGATGACGTTCGATGTCCGCGCCCAGCGCCTGCCAATTAGAGCGCTCCCACTCCTCGACGAACACAATGCATTGCTGATTGCCGATGTTCAGAACGGTCACAGGCACAGTGACGTCGCCCACCGGCAGAGCGAAGTTCTGAATCGGCTCTGCGGCTGGTTGTGGCGGAGTGAAGGGTACGTCGGCGGCGTGAAACAGCGGGCGCCCTACCTCAGCGCGAAAAACCCATCCATTGGCGTCGCGGGTCACGAAATAGAGATCGCGAAGGCCGACGCGCGTTTCCAGTCGAATGCGCTCTGCAATCTTCGCGGCGCGACTCAGCATCCACGTCGCAGCGCAGCGCAGCGCGTTGCCCGATAGGCTCGCTTCGCTGCCATCGGAGTTGTAGATGCGGAAGGTGGCGTCGGCATCCTTCGACGGGCCCAGCACAACGATCCCATCGGCGCCGACACCGGAATGGCGGTCGCAGGCGCGCACAGCCAGCTCTCCCGGCGGAATGCCCTTGATGGATGCTTCTTCAAACAGGAGAAAATCGTTCCCCAGTGCGTGCGCTTTCGCAAAGGGGAGCGAACGGGGCTGGGACGCTTCGCGAGAGTCGGCCACCGGCTACTCCTTTAGCGCCGTGGCGGGGACGCATTCGCAGCGGGGTTCGATCGCGCTGAGCCGGTGCAGGAGCTCGTGTTGCTGCATGGCGCTGACCTCGGCGTCGAATTCCACCACAAAATCCGGCCCGACGCGAAACACTTGGGAGTGCTGCATCGGAATTTCCATCTGCTTCATCACACCGTGCGCGCGCGGCATCAAGTCTTCGAGCTGCGAGGTGGTCAGGCGGAAGGTCATCAGGTGAGTCTTCAGGCTGAAGCGGTCCTCCGCCCAGCCGAGGATGGAGAGCGACAGCAAGACCATCAGGGTGGCGAAGATGCCGGTCAGGTACATCCCCGTGCCCACGGCCATGCCGATGCTGGCCACGACGAAGATGGTCGCGGCGGTGGTCAGGCCGACGACAGAGCCGCGTTCGCGTAGGATCGCGCCCGCGCCGATGAAGCCGATGCCCGGAATCAACTGCGCGGCGACGCGCGCGTGGTCGCCGCCGAATTCGCGGCCCAGCTCAATCGACAGGACGGTGAACAGCGCCGAGCCCAGGCAGATGAACATGTTGGTGCGCAGGCCCGCGGGCTTCTGGTGGAGCTGGCGCTCCAGGCCAATAATCCCGCCGAGAACAGCGGCCAGAACGAGCCGAAAAATAATGGCGAAGCTCAGGTCCACATGCATCGTTCCCCCTTGCGGAGCCGCTGACCGCGCGCGCTCCGCGCCGTCCGGGGATCAAATCCGAAACTGGGTCAGCCGCCAAAAGTGGCGCGCGCGCTGGTGGATTGCCGCACGATTCAGGCGCCGCAGACGATCGAGGCCGAAGCCTTCGCAGGCAAAGCTGCCCATCACCGAACCATACACCATGGCCCGGCGCAGCGTGACGTCGTTGACGCGCCCGGCGCGCGCAAGATAGCCCATAAAGCCGCCGGCAAAACTGTCGCCGGCGCCGGTCGGGTCGCAGACCTTGCCGAGCGGAAACCCGGGCACGGAGAAGACCGAACGCGCGTGCACCATCAGTGCGCCATATTCCCCGCGCTTGATGACCAGGGTGCTCGGGCCCATCTTGAAGATTCTCGCGGCCGCGCGGAGAAGGTTGTGCTCCCCGGCGAGCTGCCGCGTCTCCGCGTCGTTGATCATCAAGACCTGCGTATGCTTCAGAGTCTCGCGCAGCTCCTGCGGGGTGCGCTCGATCCAGTAGTTCATGGTGTCGAGGGCCACGACCTTCGGCCGACCGCGCACTTGGTGGAGAACGGAGCGCTGCAGCGTGGGGTCAATGTTCGCCAGGAAAACGTACTTGGAATCGCGGTAGGCGGGCGGGAGCATCGGCCGGAAATCGGCGAAGACGTTCAAGTCGGTGGCCAGCGTGACGCGATCGTTCAGGTCGGCGCTGTAGCGGCCCGCCCAGAAAAACGACTTGCCCGGCGCGCGCTCGAGCCCGGTGATGTCAATGTGCCGGCCGCGAAAAATCGCGGCGTCCTTCGAAGTGAAGTCTTTACCCACCACAGCGACCAGATTGACATGCGTGAAATAACTGGCCGCGACAGAAAAATAGGTGGCGGCGCCGCCGAGCGTCCGGGCGACCTTGCCGAACGGCGTTTCAATTCCATCAAACGCGACTGAACCCACCACCAGGAGCGACACGAGGCCTCACTTTCGCAGGTACTTGCCGACAATCAGCGCCAGGCGTTTTTTCGCCGCGGCGGGAATTGCGGCGCGGTCAGTGATGATGGCCGTGGCCAGCGCCGAGGAGCACTTGCAGTCGCGGGCCTCCGGCATCATGCGCACCACCTCGCGCAGCACCTTGCGCGCGTTTTCGGCATTGCGGTTCAGGTTCTCAATAATCTGCTGCACGGTAACCGATTCGTGCATGGGGTGCCAGCAATCGTAATCGGTGACCATGGCGAGCGTTGTGTAGCAAATCTCCGCTTCGCGCGCCAGCTTCGCCTCGGTGGCGTTGGTCATGCCGATGACGTCGAAGCCAAGCTGGCGGTGCAAGTTCGATTCGGCCAAAGTGGAAAACTGCGGGCCTTCCATACAGACGTAGGTGCCGCCGCGCTGGACCCGGACACCCGCGCGGTCGCACGCGTCGGCGAGCCAGCCTGAAAGAGAGCCGCAGGTGGGATGGTCGAAGGTGACGTGGGCGACGATGCCTTCGCCGAAAAAAGTGGAGATGCGCCGGTGCGTTTTGTCGATGAACTGGTCGGGCACCACGAATTCGAGCGGCGGCAGCTCCTCCTTTAATGAGCCGACAGCACTGACGGAGACGATGCGCTCCACGCCGAGGGTCTTCAGCGCGTAAATGTTAGCGCGGAAATTGATCTCGCCCGGCAGGAAGCGGTGGCCACGCCCATGCCGCGCAAGAAACGCGACGCGTCGTCCTTCGAGCGTCCCGACGACGAGCGCGTCGGAAGGCGCGCCGAACGGGGTCTTCACACGAACCTCGCGGACGCCGCTGAGGCCGTCCATGGTGTACAGCCCGCTGCCGCCGATGATGCCGATGCGCACGGGCTCCGCAGCGCGGCTCTTCGTTTTCGCTTTTGCCATGAAGTAGGCGCCTCCAAACGACACGCGCGGCACGCCGCGCATCCTCAGTCGGGAAAACTCATCCCCTCGAGAAAATCCGGCAAGTCAACTGCGACGGGGTCCACCTCGAGATTGCCGTCTTGCTCGCGCAGATAGCACGCCGGCGTTTTCGGATCGTGCGCGAACAGGCACAGCCAGTTTTCACGCGCGGCCAGCGGCAGCCATTTTTTCTTGCTTTCGAGCGTGGTCAACGGATACAGGTCGTAGCCCATAATCCAAGGAAACGGCAGATGGGCCGTGGTCGGCACGAGGTCGGCCCAGAACATCGCGGTCTTCCCGCCGGAACGCAGGCGCACGCACTGCATGTCGCCGGTGTGGCCCGGGATCACCACCACTTCCACGCCGGGCATGACTTCCGCATCGCCCTTCAACAATTGCCACTGGCCGGACGCGGCCATCGGTTCGAAGTTATGCGGGAAATAGCTGGCGCGGTCGCGGTCGCTGGGCCGGCGCGCGTGCTCAAGCTCGCCCTGCTGCACGTAATAGGTGGCGTTGGGAAACGTGGGCACGGCTTTGCCGTCCACGACGCGAGTGTTCCAGCCACAGTGATCGAAGTGCAGGTGGGTGTTGATGACGATGGCGATGTGCTCGGGCCGCAGGCCGCGGGCGGCGAGCTGGTCGAGCAAGCGGTTGTCGCTCTCGAGGGCGTAGATGTCGCGGCGCTTCTCGTCCCACTTGTCGCCGGCCCCGGTTTCGACCAGCATCCACTTCCCCGCGGCCTGAATCAACAGGACGTTCATCGCGAGGAGAATGCGGTTGCGCTCGTCGGCAGGGCTCTTGCGCTCCCAGAGAGGTTTCGGCACAACGCCGAACATCGCGCCGCCGTCCAAGCGGAAGGTGCCGTCGGTCAGGATGTGGATTTCGAAGTCGCCGAAGTTCATGTCGAATTGTCCGCCGCTATTTCAGACCCGCTCGCGTGAGCACTTCCTTCACCACGGAATAGGGATCTCTTTTGCGTTCCGCTACCTGCGCAGCCAAATCCTCCAAGCCTTTTTCGCCGAGCCCCTGCCCCACCACGCGCTCGACCATCCGCGCTTCAAGCAATTCGAGAAGCCGCTGCTTCCAGTTCGATACTTTCTGCGCCAGCCGCCGGCCGCTGCGTTCGAGCCACTGGCGATAGCTGGCGATCGCCGCGGCCAGCTCGTCGGTGCCCTTGTTTTCAGTGGCCACGGTGCGCACCACGGCGGGGCGCCAGCCATCACGTTCCGGCGAGAGCATCAGCATAGCCTTCAATTGCTGCTCGAAGCGGTCCACACCTTCGCGGTCGCATTTGTTGATGACGAAGATGTCGCCGATTTCCATCAGGCCGGCTTTCATGGCTTGCACTTCGTCGCCCAGCCCGGGCACCAGCACCACGACGGTGCAGTCGGCGAGCCGCACGATTTCGATTTCGTCCTGGCCGACGCCGACTGTTTCGATGAGGATTTGCTGCTTCCCTGCCGCGTCGAGGAGCAGCGCGACGTCAGCGGTGGAACGCGCGAGCCCTCCGAGGAACCCGCGCGTGGCCATCGAGCGAATAAAGATGCCTGAATCGGTGGCGTGGCCCTGCATCCGCACGCGGTCGCCCAGGATGGCGCCGCCGGTGAAGGGGCTCGAGGGGTCCACGGCGATAATGCCGACGGATTGTTTTTCGCGGCGGTAGAGCGCGGCGAGCCGGTCCACCAGCGTGCTCTTGCCGGTGCCGGGAGCGCCGGTGATACCGACGAGCCACGATTTGCCGGTCGCGGGAAACAGCCGCCGCAAAAGCTCTTCGGCTTCCGGGGCGCTGTTTTCGATGGCGGTGATGGCGCGAGAAATGGCGCGGACATCGCCCGCTCGGACCTGCTCGACCCAGATGTCAACGGGAGAGGCTGTGGCCATTCGCTCCTACGATTTGCCGAGCAACTGGCGTGCGATCACCAGCCGCTGGATTTCGCTGGTGCCCTCGCCGATGGTGCACAGCTTGACGTCGCGATAATACTTCTCCGCCGGATAATCCTTCACGAAACCGTAGCCGCCGAAAATCTGCACCGCTTCATTGGCCACGTCCACGGCCACTTCGCTGGCGTAAAGTTTGGCCATGCTCGATTCGGTGGAAAACCGCCGGTCGCCGCAGTCGGCGAGCCACGCGGCGTGAAAGGTGAGTAGGCGCGCGGCTTCGATCTGCGTGGCCATATCGGCCAGCTTGAACTGCGTGGCCTGAAACTCGCTGATGAATTTTCCGAATTGCTTGCGCTCCTGGGAATACTTCACCGCAGCCTCGTGGGCGCCCTGGGCCATGCCCAGCGCCAGCGCGGCAATCGAAATGCGACCGCCGTCGAGGATTTGCAGGCTGTTCACGAAGCCTTCACCTTCCTTGCCGACAAGGTTTTCCGCGGGCACAAAGCAGTCGGAGAAGAGCACCTCCGACGTCTCGCTGGCGCGCATGCCCAGCTTGTTTTCCTTCTTGCCGGGGCGAAAGCCCGGCGTGCCCTTCTCGACGACAAAGGCGGAAATGCCGTGGCGGCTTTTCGAAGGGTCGGTGACGGCCATGGCGACGCAAACATCTCCGGAATGCCCATTGGTGGTAAACGTCTTGGCGCCGTTGAGGACCCAGCCGCCGTTCTTGCGGACGGCCATGGTGCGCGTGCCGCCCGCGTCCGAGCCGGCTTGGGGTTCGGTGAGCGACCACGCGCCGAGCTTCTTTCCTTGCGCCAGCGGCACGACGTACTTTTTTTTCTGCGCTTCGCTGCCGAACTTGTAGAGATGGTTAGTGCAAAGCGAATTGTGCGCCGCCACGCTCAGAGCCACCGAGCCATCCACCCGCGCCAGCTCGGAAATAATGATGGCGTATTCGATGTAGCCCATCCCGGCGCCGCCGTATTGCTCGGGGAAGATGATGCCCATCAGACCCATCTCGCCGAGCTTGGGGACCAGCTCGATGGGAAAATGCGACGCCTCGTCCCATTCCATCACGTGGGGACGCAGCTCGCCTTCGGCAAATTCCCGGATCGTCTTGCGCAATTGTTCTTGTTCTTCGGTAAAGGAAAAGTCCATATGACCCCGCAGGCGCAGACGGGCGCAAGCTGCGCAAAGAAGAATTTATACCACAGGCGCGGATTTTGGCCCACCGCCGCGAGGAGCGCGGCGGGCGCAGTCCCGCAGTTGCGGGACGCCCCTAGGTCATCGATTTCTAGTCCCCTTGCTAGGCCCGAAGGATTTCGCGCATGCCGGCGAGGGCGCGGTCGATGCCGGCGCGGTCCACGTCGTAGTGCGTGACCATGCGGATGGCGTATTTCGCGAACGGCCCCGCCATAATCTGGCGCTTCTTCAGCTCGGCACAGACATCGGCGGCGGTGCGTCCGGTGCCGGAGACGTCGAAGCGAATGATGTTGGTCACCACTTTTTTCGGGTCGAGGGCAATCCCCGGCAGCGCGGCTAGCCCTTCGGCCAGATAGCGCGCGTTTTCGTGGTCGATGTGCAGGCGCTTCGGCGTTTCCTCGAGCGCCACCAGCCCCGCCGCGGCCAGCACGCCGACCTGCCGCATTCCTCCGCCAAACACTTTGCGATAGTTGTGCGCCTTGTGGATGAAGTCGCGCGAGCCGACCAGCATCGAACCGACGGGCGCCCCGAGTCCCTTCGACAGGCAGAACATCACGGAATCGAACTTGCGCGTGATTTCGGCGACGGAGCGGCCGAGCACGATGGACGCGTTGAAGATGCGCGCGCCGTCCAGGTGAACGGGCAGGCCGAGCGCGTGCGAGTGATCGCAGATTTCTTCCATGGCCTCAACCGGAGTCACGGTGCCGCCGGCGACGTTGTGCGTGTTCTCCATCGCGACGAGCCCGGTGTCCGCCTTGTGCGGCGTTTTCACGTGCAGCAGCGGCTCGACCAAATCCCAAGAGAGAATGCCATCCGGGGCGGCGACCGTCCGCGGCAGACAGCCGGCCAAGAAAGACATCGAAGAAAGCTCATACTGGTTGATGTGCGCGCCCGTTTCGCACACGACTTCCTGCCCGTGATGCGTCCAGGTCTTGATGGCGACGGCGTTTCCCATACTGCCGGTGGGAACGAACAGCGCCGCTTCACGGCCGAAGATTTCCGCCGCGCGCGCCTGGAGCTTGTTTGCCGTGGGGTCTTCGCCATAGACGTCGTCGCCGACTTCGGCTTCGAACATCGCGCGGCGCATCGCGGGCGTGGGGCGAGTCACCGTGTCACTGCGGAGGTCGATAACCGCCGCGACGTTCTTTTCGTCGTCTGTCTTCGCGCTGACTTTTGTGGCTGCATCCGGCATAGAACACCCCGTTCCAAGTTGAATGGCCGATATAAAGTCGGCCTCTACAGGAGGCGGTTGTAGCGGCCGACTTCAGGTCGGCCAGATTTGCTTTTCTTGTGGCGGACGTAATCCCGAATCCCGAAGGTTCGGGATCGGGACCGCCGCTACATGAGTAATTCAACAAAAACTTCGTTGGAGACGGCAAGCCGCGCGGGAGCGAGGCGCAGGCGCGAACCGTCCCGTTCCAAGAGCCCGGCTTCGACGAGCTTTTCGATGCGCGGCGACAAGTTCACATTGTACTCCCGCTCGATGCGCGACAAATCAATTCCCTCGAGTTGGCGCAAGCCGAGGAAGAGTTCTTCTTCCAGCGCTTGCGCCGCGCTGATCACTTCGCGCTGCTCGACGGGCAACCGCCCCTCCGCAATGGCCGCGACATACGCGGCGGGGTCATGGGTGTTGGCCCAGCGCTCGCGGCCGTTGAAGGAATGCGCGCCGGCGCCGAATCCGAGATACGGCTCGCGACGCCAGTACTTCAGATTGTGACGCGATTCCATCCCCGGCAGGGCCCAATTGGAGATTTCGTAGTGCACGTAGCCGCTCTCGCTGAGCCGCTCGCAGGCCTGCTGGTAGGAGTCGGCCATCTGGTCGTCGCTGGGCACGCTGCCGGCGCTGTAGCGGCCGCCGCCCGACAACACTTCCCTGCCGAGCCGGCTGCCTTCGTCCACTTCGAGCAAATAGACTGAGATGTGCTCAGGGCGCAGGCGCAGGAGTTCTTCCAGCGATTCACGCCAGCTTGCGGCGGTCTGGTGGGGCAAGCCGGCGATGAGATCGCAACTGATGTTGGCGAAGGCCTGTTCGCGCAGGCGGCGAACGGCCTCGAAGATGTCGCTGCGACGATGCATACGCCCCGCCGCTTTCAGCTCCGCGTCGTGAAACGACTGCACGCCCAGGCTAATCCGATTGATGCCGGCGCGGCGCCACGCGGCCGCCTTCTCGGCCATGATGGTTTCCGGATCGGCTTCGAGAGTGACTTCTGCAAGGCTGGTGCGGAATCCAGCGCAGAGCATTTCGATGATGCGCTTGAGGTCTTCTGCATGAAGCAGGCTGGGCGTGCCGCCACCGATGTAGATGGTGTCCACGGCGAGGTCGGCCCATTCGCAGCCGGGGATTCCCAAACCCTGCGCCTCGTAAAGCGTGGGACGCCCGGCGAGCTCGCTGCACACGGCGCTGACATAAGGCTTGTAAAGGCCGGCGGAGAATACCCCGGTGCGGAAGTTGCAGTAGGTGCACTTCGATTGGCAGAAGGGAACCTGAATGTACGTGCCGAGGTTCATACTGAGAAGAAAAATCTACCACAGAGGCACGGAGGACACAGAGGAAGAACCCAAGAATCTAGGCCGGGTCGGGAACGATTTTGACGCGGAGCTCGCGCTGGCGCGGGCCATCGAACTCGCAGAAAAAAATCGCCTGCCAGCGGCCCAACTGCAACCGGCCGTTTTCAATCTGCACCGACTGCGAAACGCCCACCAGCGCGGACTTGATGTGCGAGTCGGAATTGCCCTCGAAATGTTTGTAGCCGGCGTCCTTGGGAACGAGGCGGTCGAGGGTGGCTTCGATGTCGCGGGCCACGTCGGGGTCGTCGCCTTCGTTGATGGTGACACCGGCGGTGGTGTGCGGCACGTAGAGATGGCACACGCCGTTGGCCACGCCCGACGCGGTGACGAGCTTTTCAATTTCGGCGGTCACGTTGACGAGTTGCGTGTGCCGACCTGTTTTCACGGTCAGCGTTTTCGAGGTGACCGGCCCTTGGATGGCTTTCGACATGAAACTATCTGACGAACGTGTGGGATTCGGCAAAAATTAAGAATTGAATCCCCTCAGGGGTTAAAACCCCTGAGATTTGGCGGCTGCTTCGGCACGGCTAAAGCCGTGCCCTCCCGGCTTCCGCAGAGCAGGGCGCCTGTGAGACGGCTTCACGAAGGAATGCGCTGCTTTCTCAGTCGCCGAGAGCGGCGGCGGAGGAAGCGCCATAGAACGCAAACCAGGGCTTGGCGGCCTTCAGGCGCTCGTTGACGTTCTGGATGTTCTTCACGCCCTCGCTTCCCAGCCAGTCTTCAAGCGCTTTCAAGCCCTTCTTGCCGTAAACCGGGATGCCCTCTTTCCAAGTGGCGCGGCCGCAGAGCACGCCGGAAAAGTTGGTGCCCGATTCGGCGGCGAGTGCGAGGCTTTCGTTGAACGTCTCGTTACTCACGCCGGCGGAGAGGTAGATGAACGGCTTCTTGGCGACGGCCGCGGCGCGGCGGAAACAATCCTTGGCTTGGTCGCGCGTGTAGACGTGCTCGCCCTGGCACGACTTGGCGCCCTGCACGAAGGCCATGTTCACCGGGACTTCGACTTTCATCACGTCGACGTTGTAGCGCGGCTTGGAAAATTCCTCCATGCTCTTGACGACGCATTCGGGCTTCTTGCGGGCGAAGTCGATGCCCTTCTCGTCCACACCTTCTTCGTAGGTGACAAATTCGAGGAAAAAGGGGACGTCGTTGGCGACGCATTCGTCGCCGATGCGCTCGACCCAGGCATGCTTGGTTTCGTTGATGGGAGCGGGATCGAGGGGGGTGTAGTAGAGCAGAATCTTGACGCAGTCGGCGCCCGCTTCCACCAAGCGGCGCGCCGAATAATGGTCGAGCAGGTCGGGCAGGCGGCCGGGCTGCGTGTTGTCGTAGCCGCTCTTTTCATAGGCCAGCAGCAGGCCGGCGTTCTTGGCGCGCGACTTTGCCGCAGCAAGACCGAACTCGGGGTCCAGCAGGATGGCGCTGGCATAGGGCGTCAGGATGCGCACCACGGCTTCCTTGAACTCAGCCATCATTTCCGGCGTCACCGCTTTTTTGTCGATGCCGCGTTCCTTGGCAATCGCGCTCTTCAGCGAACCGCGCTGGTCCATGGCCGCGGCGCCGATGACACCGCGCACATCCGATACCGCTTCCATCCCTTTGCGCTTTCCAGGAGTAATTTTCATCGCCTCGCCTCCCTCGAAGGAATCAGTGCGTTAGTTGACACGCGGCATTCTAGCACGCGTCCAGCGAATGCGGGCAGCCAACGAAACAGATTGCGGGGCACTAAGGGGCGCGGCAAGAACGGGCGCAGCATGCTGCGCCCCTACGGCCTGTCAAACGAACGGCGGCCATAAGAGCGTACCCGGCGACGGGGCTAGAGATCGAGCACATCGTGACAAAACTGCCCCGCGCGGCTCGCGAGCTCGTCGAGAAGCGCACTGCCGTGCCGCGCGAAAAAGGGCAGCAGGCAGAGAGAACGCTCCTGAAGCCCGCGGTGGGGATACAACGCATCCAGAAGCGCCTTTTCGTGGCGGTCAATCACCCCGGCGCGAAAGGCTTCCGCACGAGCTGTGCGCGCGCGCAGCTTGCCGAGCTGGTAGAGCATCTTTTTCTGCGCGTTTTCGAGCGCGCCGAGCAGAGTGGCGTCAACCTTGCCGACCGGCTCGCGCAGCTTCTCCAGCGTGCCGCGTAGCGTCTTTTCGCCGCGCTCGAAGCGTTTCCCCAGGCCTTTCGTCAGCCAGGCGCTTTCCATTTTCGTGCGCAACTTCTGCGCGCCGCCGAACAGGTCGTGCACCTGTAGACTGTATTTGCGGAGCAGACGCTGGACGGGAGGCTCTACCAGCGTGAACCCGGGGCGCGGCAACACCGCCGGCATTCGCCCGAGCAGCCTGCGGTAGATGACTTCGGCCTGTGCGAAATAGGCGATCTCAGCGGGACCGCCGAGACACCCGGCGGTGGGCAGCAGGCCATCTTGCACGACGGGGCGCAACAACGCGTCGGCGCTGAACCGCTCGGGCGCATCATCCAGGATTTTCAGCAGGTCGCACAAAGGGAATGTCCGGCCGCCGGCCACAAAAGCGCCGTTGCGCCGCTGCAACGGCAGGCGCTTCCCGTCCACAATCAGAAAGAGCAGCGTGCTGCCCTCGGTGACCTTTACCTGCGCGTGGAAGCCGGCGCCCTCGAGCAGTTTGTTGCGCGCGAGGAGTTCGCCGGTGAGCTCGCCGCTCTCTTCCAGCGCGCGGCGGTAGATGGGCGCCGCGAGGCGATGGAGTTCCGCGCCCAGAGGATCGAGCAAGACGAGACCGCGACCCGCGAGGGCACGCGCCACTAGCTTCCCGAATGCCGTGCAAAAGGTTTCCTGCGGCAAATAGGACTCGCGCAAAGCCGCCGCCAAAACGTCCGCACCGGGACCTTCCACGAGCGAGATGGCACGTTCCACCAGCGGCGCGATGGCCGCGCCCAGCGGGACGTCCCCCACGCGTGCGCCCGCAGGCGCTCCCGGCAATTCCAGGCGTTCAAGCCCGCCCCGGCCGAGCCACCAAGTGTGATTTACTTCGGCGAGGTCGTGGTCTTCCGCCGCGAGCCAGAACACAGGAACCGCTTCGATTCCCTGCGCGGTCAATTGTTCGGCCAGCGCGACGGCGCCCAGGGCTTTGTAAAAACTGTAGGCGGGACCGCCGAACAGACCCACCTGCTGTCCCGTAACGATGGCCACCGCTCCCGCGGCCAGACGGTCGAGGTTCCGGTCCGCCGCAGAGTCGCAGCCAAAGGCGCGGCTTTGCGCGCGCAAAACTTCGACGACCGCGCGGCGCGTCTCTGCGTCGAGAGTCACTTCGCGCGCGGAACGCTGGACACCTTCGAGCGTCGGCGGGTGGGCGTAGAATTCAGCCACGCCCAGGAAATTCTCCAGAAAAGTCCGAAACAGCGGGGTGGTGTGGGGGAGTTGGCTGATCGTGATACAGTGCGATTCCATGGGAACCAAAATCATACATGCCGCATCATACGTGTACAACGGGGTGGAAATCCCGGCGGTTATTTTTGTGTCTGAGCGAGGCCAGACCCCCGGAGGGACCAACGTTGTTGTGTAGAAGCCGCGCGCACGGAAGCAAATTCCTGGCCTGGGTCTGCGCGGCGATGCTCGTCCCCGCGGCTGCCGCGCAGTCTCCCAAGCCTCCCGAGCAGGAACCGACCACGGTCATACGTTCGGCCACGCGGCTCGTGCAGGTCAGCGTGGTGGTTCTCGACCGACAGGGAAAACCCGTGACCGGCCTGACCCGGGACGATTTCGAGCTGTTCGAGAACGGCAAGCCGCAGCGGATCGATGAATTCACCGCGTTCACGCATGTGGCGACGGTCGAAGAGACCCCTGCGGTTGCGCCGCCCAATATCTATACGAACCGCGGCGGTGTGCAAGCACGCATCGCGGGGACGGTTTCGGTGGTGCTGCTCGACGGGCTGAACACGCGGATCGAAGACCAGCAGAACGCGAAGAAGCAGGTAGTTAAATTTCTGGAGCAGCTTCAGCCGAATGACCGCGTCGCGCTCTACACCCTGGGCAGCAGCCTGCAGGTTCTGCACGATTTCACGCGCGACACCGCTCAGCTGCTCGCGGAATTGAAGAAGTTCCGCGGGCGTAGCCCGGTGGAAATCGAAGGGGCAATTCCCTACAAGCCCGCAGGCACGCCGGAAGACGAAGCGATCGGAACGTGGCTGCGTGAAGCCGAAACGCGCGAAGGAAATTTCCTCGAGCAGACTCGCGTGGAGCGCACGCTCGAAGCGCTGGAAGCCATCGCCGCTCACCTCGCGCGCCTGCCCGGCCGGAAGAATCTCCTGTGGGTTTCGGGCGGCTTCCCCTTTTCGTTCGGGCAGGAGGACCTCCCCAGCCAGAATGTTCTCTCCGCTGAGAAGCGCCAGTTCTTCGGTGAAATGGAGCGCACGGCGCGCGCGCTGAACGACGCGAACGTGGTCCTTTATCCCGTGGACGCGCGCGGGCTGATCGGCGCGTTCCCCGATCCGAATTTCAACCAGGCAGGAGCCGTGACCGGAAGGAGCCGCCGGAGCTTTGGCGGCGGCTACGAGCCGGTGCGCCCCACCATCGTGAGCCTGGCCGACACGGGCCCGACGGTCGAAACGATGAAGGTACTGGCGGAGCGCACCGGGGGGCGGGCTTTCTACAACTCCAACGACATCCGCAGCGCCCTGCGCCGCGCGGTTGAAGAAACCCGGGAAACCTACGAGCTCGGCTTTTATCCCACGCACGGCAAGTGGGACGGCAGCTTCCGCGAGTTGAAGGTGCGCGTGCATCGCTCCGGGGTGGAGGTCCGACACCGCAAGGGCTACCTCGCCTCCGCCAACCCCCCTGGAACCGACGAGGACCGCGCCACGCTATTGGCCTCAGCCGCACGCAGCCCGCTCGACGCCACCGCCATCGGGGTCTCTGTCCGGCTGAACGCCAACCAGAATCCCACGGATTCCCCGCGGAAATTCGAAATCATCCTGGACTCCAAGGACCTGATTCTCCGACAGGAAGAAGGGCGCTGGTTGGGCAAAGTCCGGTTGCTCCTGGCACGGAAGAAAGCGGATGGCAGTGTCGCGGGATGGGAGACTCACACGCTTAGTTTGCGTCTCACCCAAGCGAGCTACGACAAGGTTCTAGGTGAAGGCTTTCACCTGGACGGGCAACTGCTGGTGGAGCCCGAAGTCCGCGAATTGCGCGTGGTGGTGTGTGACGACACCACCGGGGCGATGGGGTCGGTCAGCGTCCCGCTGAATTTGCCCGCGGCAGCCAGCCGCGGGGTAAACGGGCCTCACTAGGAGATCGGGTCGCGTGGGTTGATGTCGGGGCGACTTCCTGTGTCGCGCGGGGTTTAGCTAAGAAGAATAGCGCAGGCACGGTTCACAGGACGCGGAAGGCGCGGCCGAGATGCCGAAAATGAACTGGCGATGTAGGACGGCGCTTGCCTGTGCGGCAGCGATCGCGTTGTCTGCAACTGCCCAAACACCTGCCCCGCCCGCCAAACAGGAAACTCCCGTCATTCGGAAGACGACCCGGCTGGTGCAGCTCAGCGTCATCGTTACCAACAAAGACGGCCAGCCAGTGACCGACCTGGGGCGCGACGACTTCGAGCTCTTCGACAACGGAAAGCCCCAGGCGGTGAGCGTTTTTTCGATGGAATCGGTTCGGACGATTGCCACGCCTTCCGCGCCGCTGCCGCCGAATACTTATACGAACCGGCTCGAGCGCCGCGGCGAGGTGCCCACCAGCGTGACCGTCATCCTGCTGGACACCATCAACACTTCGTTCCACGACCGGCCCTACGCCAAGCAACAAATCCTCAAGTTTCTGGGACAAATCCGGCCGGAAGACCGCATCGCGCTGTACGTGCTCAGCAACCGCGGCGTGAGCGTGTTGCACGATTTCACTTCGGATGCGACGCCGCTGCTGCGGGCGCTGGCCCGCTACCAGTCGCGCGAGGAGCATCAGGTGGCCGGCTCAGAACCGGACGACTACGCCACGGGCTTCGATGATTTCGACTCCCTGTTCGCGAACCAGGTTGAGCGAATGTCGAATTTCTACCTGCAAGACCGGGTCTCGCGCACGGTAGACGGCCTCGAAGCGATTGCGCACCACCTCGGAGGGCTGCCCGGCCGCAAGAATTTGGTCTGGGTGTCCGCCACGTTTCCGATTTCCTTCGGGCTGGACGCCTTGCCCTCCCAAAGCAATCTCTCGCCGGAACGCGGCATTTTCACGGGCGCCGTGGAACGCGCCGCGCGGGCGTTGAATGAAGCGAACCTGGCCGTTTACCCAGTCGATGCGCGCGGCCTGATTGGCGCGTTCGGCACTTCGGCTCAGTTTGCGACGATGATGGGCGGGCGTGGCGGGAAGGCCATTACGCCGAGATCGCCCTTTCTGAACCACGATACGATGGTTGTGCTCGCCGACCGCACCGGAGGACGCGCTTTTTACAATACCAACGACATCAGCGGAGCCGTGCGCCGCGCCGTCGAAGATTCTCGCGTGACCTATGAGCTGGGCTTTTACCCCACGCACGGGCAGTGGAACGGCCGCTGGCACGAGCTGAAAGTGCAAGTCAAGCGCCGGGGAGTCCAGGTGCGCTACCGCCGCGGGTATTTCGCCTACCCCGACCGCGAACTGGACGATAAGGCGCGCCGCGCGCTCTTGCTGGAGGCGGCGCTCAGCCCGCTGGACGCGACCGCGCTCGCGGTGACCGTGCAGGCGCAACCCGGCACCGAAGCGAACCAGTGGCGCTTCGTCCTGCGCTTCGACCCGCAGGAGCTACAACTCACCGAAGAAAATGGGACCTGGACGGACCAATTGGACGTGCTGATTGTGCAGCGGTCGGCGCGGGGACAGATCGTGGACCATTTTGAAACGACGATTGTCCTGAAGTTGCCGAGTACGGCCTACGAACAATTGAAGCGGGAGGGGTTCGCCCTTTCCAAGCACATCGTGGTGAATCCGGCCGCGGAAGAGCTGCGGGTGATCGTGCGCGATGCGAATTCCGGGGCCATTGGCTCGGTGAATATTCGCACGCGGTCGCTCGCGGCCGGAGGAACCCGCTAAGCCCCTTCCCTACGGCATTCCTTCCCAAGAGATTCCAGAGCATGGCGGGCAGTGAGAACTCTGGCTGAGATCCTTCGCCCCGACCAACCTCGTCGGGACTCAGGATGACACGCAAGAGGCTTTGGCCGCGGGTCAGCTAGCGGGCGGAGTTGGGAACCGGCTGCGCTACTTCGGCGAGGACTGATTCCACTTCCTTTTTCGCAGCATCACTGAGTGGCAGGAGCGGCCGGCGCGGCAGGCCGCCGTAGTATCCCACCTGGTCCATCGCGTACTTCACGCCGGCAATGCCCAACTTCGATACCACCATGGTCGCTGAGGGCAGAAGACGCCGCTGCAAATCCTGCGCGCGCTTGATGTCGCCTTGCTGCGCTGCCTGGTGGAGTTCCACGCACATTTCCGGCAGGAAGCAGGCCACGGCCAGAATTCCTCCGATCGCGCCGCTGACCATAGACGCCAGGAAGGTTCCCGCCGAGCCGACCAGCGTCTGGAAGCCTGCGGGTACAGCCGACACAATCTCGCCCACAAGCAGAATGTTTCCGGAACTTTCCTTGATGCCGATGATGTTGGGGTGCTGGGCCAGGCGCGCGATCAGCGGCGCGGTGACGCTGATCCCGGTGAACTGCGGCACGGCATAGACCAGGAGCGGGATGCGCGCGGCGTCGGCGACGCGCAGATAGTGCTCGGCGAGCACGTCGGGATTCATCTGTGATTTGTAGTAGAAGGGGGTTTTGACGAGAGCGACCTGGTAACCCAGCTCGGCGGCGCGGTTCGTGCGCGCAATCGTCTCCGCGGTGGAATCCACGCCCGTCCCCGCAATCAGGATTTTTTCCGGCGCAGCGGCTTCGCGGGCGACGGCAAAGACGCGGTCCACTTCGTCGCGGACCAGCAGCACGGATTCGCCGGTCGAGCCGACGACGATATATCCGGCGATGCTGGTCTTGTTGTAGCGGCCCACGTTGGAGCGCAATTTATCGAGCGCGAGCGATCCGTCGGATGCGAACGGAGTGGTGATGGGAGGGAAGACGCCGTGTAGTTTCATAGAGGCATTGTAGCTCACGTCGCGTGCCCGGGAAAACGGCGGCAGGCGGAACAGAGGACGCTGCGTCCCGCCGAGAACGGGACTCCGCGTCGGCCTTCCCCTCGGCTCCGCTCGGGACAGGCGGCAGAGAGGAAGGCGCTTCGCGCCACCGTTTTTCCCAGCGCTAAAGCGCTGGGCTAAATTCGGCCGCCCCTACGGGGCTCCGTCCACGACGCGGGAAACTCAGAAGTCCGCAAGTAAGCGGCTACTTGGAGGAGACGCGGGCGACGCGATTGTTTGCCGCGTGCGCCCGCGCGTGCAGGTCCTGCAAAGCCGCGACGCCGTAGCTTTGGTCCTGTAGGGCGCGAATGCCCTGCACCGCGGCGTGGGCGGCGGAAAGCGTGGTGATGCACGGCAAGCCGTGGCGAATTGCGGCGCGGCGAATCGATTTCTCGTCGTAGAAGGATTCCCGGCCCAGCGGCGTGTTAATCAGGAGATCCACCTTGCCCGTTTTCACCAGGTCCACGATGTTCGGCCGGCCTTCGTTTACCTTGAAGACCCGTTCCACGGGGAGGCCTGCGGCTTCGAGCGCCGCGGCAGTGCCGCGCGTGGCGATGAGCTTGAAGCCAATCTCGACCAGGTCGCGCGCCAAGGCGATCGCCGCCTTTTTGTCCCGGTCGTTGACGCTGATAAATGTGGTGCCATTCCGCGGCAGCCGCAAACCAGCGGCCAACTGTGCTTTCGCAAAGGCGCGGCCGAAATTCTCGGAAATGCCCATCACCTCGCCCGTGGAGCGCATCTCCGGGCCCAGAATGGTGTCTACGCCGCGGAACTTGTTGAACGGGAAGACGGGCGATTTCACGGCGTAGTAGTCGTGTACGGCGAGTTCGGCCACGCCGTTCGTCTCCAGCAGCGGCAGCTTCATCTCCTTCAACTTGCGCCCGGTCATCAGGCGGGCGGCTACTTTGGCCAGGGGCACGCCGGTGGCTTTGCTGACGTAGGGCACGGTGCGCGAGGCGCGCGGGTTCACTTCGAGGACGTAGACGGTGTCACGCTGGATGGCGTACTGCACGTTCATCAGCCCGACCACGTTCAGCGCGCGCGCCAGTTGCGCGGTGTAGGCGCGGATCTGGTCCATCATTTCGGACTTTAGCGAAACCGGAGGCAGCACGCAGGACGAATCGCCCGAATGGATGCCAGCCTCCTCGATGTGCTCCATGATGCCGCCGATGACGACGTCGGTGCCGTCGCAGAGGGCGTCCACGTCCACTTCGGTGGCGGCCTCGAGGAACTGGTCAATCAGCACAGGTCGCGCCGGGCCCATCAGCGCGGCTTGGGCCACGTAATCCTGCACGGTCTGCAAATCGTAAGCGATGACCATGGCGCGGCCGCCGAGCACGTAACTGGGGCGCACCAGCACCGGCAGGCCGATGGACGTCGCGACGCGCGCGGCTTCGTCGGGAACCAGCGCGGTGCCGTTGCGCGGCTGCGGGATTTTCAACTGCTCGAGCAGGCGGCCGAAACTTTTGCGGTCCTCGGCGAGATCAATTGATTCCGGCGCGGTGCCGATGATGGGCACACCGTTGCGCTTCAGTTCCATCGCCAGGTTCAGCGGCGTCTGCCCGCCGAATTGGACGATCACCCCTTGCGGCTTTTCGCGGTCGATGATGGCCAGCACGTCTTCGAGCGTGAGCGGCTCGAAGTAGAGCCGGTCGGAAGTGTCGTAGTCGGTCGAGACGGTTTCGGGGTTGCAGTTGATCATCACTGTCTCGTAGCCGTCTTCCTTCAGCGCGAAAGCCGCGTGGCAGCAGCAGTAATCGAATTCGATTCCCTGCCCGATGCGGTTCGGCCCGCTGCCCAAAATGGCGATCTTCGGGCGGTCCACCGGGTCGGCTTCGTCTTCGTCCTCGTAGGTCGAATAGAGATAGGGCGTGTAGGATTCGAACTCGGCGGCGCAGGTGTCCACACGCTTGAACACCGGCGTGGCGCCCGATTTCGCCCGCTGGTGGCGCAAGGCAGTGGGGGTCGTGTTCCACAACTTGGCGAGCTGCTCATCGCTGAAGCCGGTTCGCTTAGCCTCGCGCAGCAGGTCACGCGAAGCCGCTTCGAGGGTCGTGCCGCCGAGTCGCTTCCCCAGCGCGACCATCTCTTCGACCTGGCGGATGAACCAGGGATCAATCTTGGTGATGTCGCAGAGTTCCGAGGCGGGCATGCCGCGCTCGAGCGCGGTGAAGAGCAAGTGGATGCGGTCGGGGCGCGGCGTCGCCAAGTGCTCGCGCAGCATCGAGGGAGTCACATCGCTCGGCGCGCGCCACGGGGCGTGGGGCTCGAGCGAGCGGATGCCCTTGTGCAGCGCCTCTTTGAAGGTGCGGCCGATGGCCATCACCTCGCCCACCGACTTCATCTGCGTGCCCAACGTGGAGTCCGAGCCGGGGAACTTTTCGAATTGCCACTTCGGAATTTTCACGACGACGTAGTCAATCGTGGGCTCAAAGCAGGAAGGCGTCTTCTGGGTGATGTCATTGGGGATTTCGTCGAGCGTCAGGCCCACGGCAAGCTTCGCGGCGATCTTGGCGATGGGGAAACCAGTCGCTTTGCTAGCCAGGGCGGAGCTGCGCGAGACGCGCGGGTTCATTTCAATGACCACCATGCGGCCCGTCTCGGGGTGAACGGCAAACTGGATGTTGGACCCGCCGGTTTCGACGCCGACTTCGCGGATGACCGCGGCGGCGGCGTCGCGCATGCGCTGGTATTCCTTGTCGGTCAGCGTCTGCACGGGAGCGACGGTGATGGAGTCGCCGGTGTGCACGCCCATCGGGTCGAAGTTTTCAATCGAGCAGATGACCACGAAGTTGTCGCGGAAATCGCGCATCACTTCGAGCTCGAATTCCTTCCAGCCGAGCACCGATTCTTCGATCAGCGCTTCGTGGACCGGGCTCGCGTCGAGGGCGCGAGCGATCAACTCGGCGAATTCTTCGCGGTTGTAAGCGATCGAGCCGCCCGTGCCACCGAGCGTGAACGAAGGGCGAATCACCAGCGGGTAGCCGAGCTTCTCGGCCGCCTTGACCGCGTCGGCGACGGCATTCACGAGCGCGGAGTTGGGGACATCGAGGCCCACTTTCCGGCAGGCGTCCTTGAACCACAGCCGGTCTTCAGCGACTTTGATGGCGCGGAGCGACGCGCCGATGAGTTTCACGCCGTATTTGTCGAGCACGCCTTTTTCGGCGAGCTCAACCGAGAGGTTCAGCCCCGTCTGGCCGCCGACGGTCGGCAGCAATGCGTCGGGCCGCTCGCGCGCGATGATCTGCTCGACGTATTCCAGACTCAACGGCTCGATGTAGGTGCGGTCGGCCACCTCGGGATCGGTCATGATGGTGGCGGGGTTCGAATTTACCAGGACGACTTCGTAGCCTTCGGCGCGGAGCGCTTTGCAGGCTTGCGAGCCGGAGTAGTCGAATTCGCACGCTTGGCCGATGATGATCGGCCCCGAGCCGATGATGAGGATTTTCTTGATGTCCGTGCGCTTGGGCATCTAGGTCCGCCGATTCTTCCTCATTCTCCCCACGTCCATTTACGAGTCATCCCGAGTCCGTCATCTTTGGGGCGGACGAGGGATCTGCACTTCGCTTCCGCTCCTCAGCCGCTTTCATTCTGCGTTCAACCCGCTCCCATCGCTTCGCCCATTCCTCAGCCAAATCATCCCAAGTGGGGTTCTTAGACTCGATTAACGCGATCCGCTTGGCGCGAGACCAGGACTTGACCTGCTTCTCGCGATGAATTGCTGCGGCTACGTCGCGAAAGACTTCGAAATAAACGAGCCTGTTGATCCAGTACCTCTTCGTGAAGCCTGAAATCAAACCCTTCTTGTGCTCGTAAATCCTCCGCTCCAAGTCGTTGGTCACTCCCGTGTACATGTTGCGCGAACGGCTCGCCACTATGTACACGCAATACGTTCTGTCTGACATGCCTAAGTGCAGATCTCTCGCCCGCCGCGGCGGGCTCGGGATGACACCCTGAGATTTGGTCGTTTCGGCATTACGGGTTTCGTTCGATGATTTGGTCTGGCCATGGCTTCAGGGGCTAAAGCCCCTAGTTTTGAGGCTTCTTTACGGCGGGGCTGAAGCCCCGCCCTTCCAATTCACTCAGCGGTCAACTCCACCCGCCCTTCCCTGCGCCTTTGAACGGCGTCAGCGCTTGCCTTCGTGCTCCATCATTCTCACAAACTCGTAGAACAAGTAGCGCGAATCGTGGGGCCCGGGGGACGCCTCGGGGTGGTACTGGACGCTGAACAGAGGCAGCGAGCGGTGGCGCATGCCTTCGTTCGTGTGGTCGTTCAGATTGACGTGGGTGATCTCGACGTCGCTCGAAGGCAGTGATTCCGGATCCACGACAAAGCCGTGGTTCTGCGCCGTGATTTCCACTTTTTCCGTCAGCAAATTCTTTACCGGGTGGTTCGAGCCGTGGTGGCCGAACTTCAACTTGTAGGTTCGCCCACCGAGCGCCAGACCGCACAACTGGTGGCCGAGACAAATCCCGAAAATCGGCACGCGGCCGAGCAGCTTGCGGATGTTGGCGACGGCGTAGGCAATCGGCTCGGGGTCGCCGGGGCCGTTGGAAAGAAAGACGCCGTCGGGCTTCAGGGCGAGCACATCTTCAGCGGAAGTGGCCGCGGGCACGACAACGACGTCGCAGGCGTGGTCCACCAACAGACGCAGGATGTTCGATTTGATGCCGAAGTCGTAGGCGACGACCCTGAATTGACGCGTGTCGGATCCGGGCGCAACAAGTTGCGCCCCTACGGCCGATCCATTCACGACGGGGATGGAGCCACGCTTCCAGTCGTAAGATTCGGCGCAGGTCACGCGGCTGGCCAGCTCGAGGCCAGCCATGGTAGGCAGCGCGCGCGCCTCCTCCACCAGTTTCGAAGCGGAGGTACCGTCGGTGGAGACAACGCCGCGCAGCGCGCCAACGTTGCGGATGTGCCGCACCAGCGCGCGCGTATCAATGTCCCAGATGACGGGGATTTTGTGGCGGTCGAGATAAGCCTGCGCGGTTTCTGTCGAGCGCCAATTCGAGGCCAGTTGCGAAAACTCGCGCACAATCAGCGACTCGATGTAGGGCTTCGAGGCTTCTTCGTCATCGAGGTTGGTGCCGACGTTGCCGATGTGCGGATACGTGAGGCAGACAATCTGTCCGGAATAGCTGGGATCGGTGAAGACTTCCTGATAACCGGTGAGACTCGTATTGAAAACGACTTCGCCGCCGCGGCGGGTACGAGCGCCCGCCGCCCGCCCGTTAAAGATCCGCCCGTCCTCGAGCGCGAGGGTCGCGGGCCCTGCGAGCCATTCGGTCAGGTGTGTGTCCCCCCATCTTCATTTCGGATTGTCCGCGGCGGCCGGGATGGCGCCGAAGCGGCTCACCGGCCAGTACGAAAAGACGGCTTTGCCGTAGATAAAACGGTCGGGCACCGGGCCAAACACACGCGAGTCGTTCGAGCTGTTGCGGTGGTCGCCGAGCACGAAATAGGAGCCCTCCGGCACGACCGCGGGCCCGAAGTTCGAAATGTCGGCAAACTGGATGGGCACGTACGGCTCGTAAAGCGTCTTGCCGTCGACGTAGACGATGCCCGTACGGATTTCGACGGTCTCACCCGGCAGCCCCACCACGCGCTTGATGAACGATTTGGTGCGGTCCTGCGGATACCAGAAGACCACCACGTCGCCGCGGTGAATGGATTCGAACCGGTAAACGAATTTGTTGATGAAGATCCGCTCGTGGTCGGCGAGCAGCGGGGCCATGCTGGTGCCCTCTACCTTGACGGGCTGGTAGAGAAAGATGATGACGGCCATCGCCAAGCCCACGGCGATCAGGAGATCGCGCACCCAGCTGCGCAGCTCGTTGCGAAAGGAATGGCCTGGGTTAGTCTGCGGCGCCTGGTTCTGGTTGACGTCGAGCAAGCTATCCATTGCTGTCAGGTAGTCGAAGGTTTATACCACAGACGCGCCCGTCCGCCAACCTCGTTTCTCACCTTGCGGAGGGCTGGCGTTTCCTGGCCCGTCACTCTTATGATGCTGCTCCATGGGTGGCCGCGTTGCCTTAATCATCCCCGCGCTCGACGAAGAAGAGAGTATCGGCCCGACGCTGGACGAACCGATGACCCTGCCCCTCGCGCAGGTCATGGTCGTGGACAACGGCTCGCGTGACCGCACGGCCGAGGTCGCGCGCGCGCACGGCGCGCAAGTCATCAGCGAGCCGCGGCGTGGCTACGGCAGCGCCTGCCTGGCAGGCATCGCCGCGCTGAGGCCGGATATCGAAATCGTCGCGTTCCTCGATGCCGACGGCAACAGCGACCCCGCCGACCTCCCTGCCCTGCTCGCGCCGATCGAAGGCGGTGAGGCCGACCTGGTTGTGGGCTCGCGAGTGCTCGGTCAGGCCGAGCCGGGTTCATTGCCCGCGCAGCAGCGGTTTGGGAATTGGCTGGCTACACGGCTTCTCCGTGTTTTCTTCGGGGCACGCTACACCGACCTCGGCCCGCTGCGCGCGATCCGGCGCTCATCCTTACAGCAACTGGGTATGTGCGAACTGACCTTCGGCTGGACCATCGAGATGCAAATCAAGGCGCATCGCGCGCGACTCCGCGTCGTCGAAATTCCGGCGCGATCGCGCGCGCGGCGAAGCGGGCAATCGAAAATTTCCGGTTCCCTGAGCGGCACGATTCGCGCGGGTTGGAAAATCCTGGGGACGATTGCCAGATACCGGCTTGGCGTGCGATGAGCCTCGACCGTGAGGGAGCGCATCTGCCAGGCAAGAGACGTTGAGATTCCTCGGCACCCCGTCAACAGCATTGGGGTGCCTCGGAATGCCAGCGCCATTCATGCGCGGGGCAAAAATTGGCTAGACAGCGGCGCAGTCACTTGATGCGGTCGTAGTCGAACAAGCGGAAATCGCGGGTCACGCCGAAGGTGAAGCCGGTCTTGGGGTCGTTGCGGTGGAGTCCAGCGATGCCGGCGAAATCCCACTGGAAGCCGCCGGCAAACAACTGAATTCCCAAACGGCCTTGCGCGCGGCTCTCTGTCCCCAGTAGATCCGGAGAATCCTTGCGGGTGGACTGCCGCCCGGCAACCTCGCCCACGAGATTCAAGCGCTTGCGCAGCGGGTAAGAAAAGGCGCCGCCATAGGTGAGAGCGTCGTTCTGCGTAAAAAGAGCGGCCGGCGATTGCAGGATGGATACGCCCACCTGTCCCCAGACATTCAGTTTCCCGATGTGCTTTTGGAGGATGATTCCGCCGAAAATGTCGGAGGTATTCGAGCCGATGCCGCGCACCTGGTTCGAGTTCGGCATTTGAAAACCGAAGCGCATGGCGATCGAGGGGCGGTGCCCGGTTTCGCTCAGGATGCGGATTTTGGTGAAGAATGAGAAATCGCCGACATCGTTTGTGGAGCGCGCCCCGGTCAGCACCGGCGTGACGAAGCTGCCCACCTGCTGCTTCACGTCCAGGAAGTGCCGCACCGCGCCTTCCAGCTGCACTTCGACCATTTTCCCGACGCCCATCCGCACTCCGATGATCCCGACGGTGGTCTGGTCGCCGCCCAATCCCGACAGCGGGAAGGAGACGTCCTGAAGAAAGTCAAAACCTACCTGTACCCGCAAAGTTCCGGGCGGAAGTATCTCAGCATCGGGTGTGCGAAGAGGTCGCTGTTGCGCAGAAAGCGGCAAAGCGATAACAAGGCACAGGATCAGAAAGCGCAGGTATGGGGCCTTCATACCGGCAAATCCTACGGCAGTCGCGCCTATTCTCCAAGCGCGAAATTCAGGCAGGCCAGCGCGGCAATTACGGCCGTTTCCGTGCGCAGGATGTTGCGCCCGAGGGAGACTTCCAGAAAGCCCGCCTCTCGCGCCGCGGAAAATTCTGCGTCGGTCCAGCCGCCTTCCGGACCGATGGCCAGGGCAACTGCGCGCACGTCCAGCGCTTTGCCGACGGCTTCGCGCATGGACGGAGCGTCGGGCGATTCGGACAACAACAACTTTGCGAAGGCGGGTAGGGGCGCAGCCCTTCGGCTCGGCTCAGGGCAGGCATGCTGCGCCCCTACATCTCGGAACAGGCTTTGGGACGATGCGACTTCGCGCAAAGATGGAGGACGCAGGCGGCGAGATTGTTGCGCGGCTTCGACGAGAATCTTCTCCCAGCGCATGGAGCGGCCCGCGGCAGCCGCGACCAGGCGCTTCTCGCTTCGCGCCGCAGCCAGAGGCACAATCTCGTAGACACCCAACTCGGTGGCTTTTTCCAGGCACCATTCGAAGCGGTCAAACTTGATGAGCGACAGCAGCAGGGTGACTTGCAGAGGCGATTCGCGCACGGGAATTTGTTCGACCAACGAAAATGCCACCGCAGCGCGCGAGACCCGCTCCACCCGAGCGAGCCACACGGAATTTCCGTCGCTCAACTCATAGAGTTGCCCCGGCTCGGCGCGGAGCACGCGGCCTAGGTGCTCGGCCGTTTCCCCGCGTAATTCCGCGGTGCCGGCGCCAAAATTCTCGACAAAAAAGCGGCGACGCAATTCGGCCTCCTGCGAAGGGACTTATAGCATAGGCAGGCTTTGTTGAGAGCCTGTTTGGGGACGCTGCGTCCGCCGCCCTTCGGCTTCGCTCAGAGCAGGTGGCGGACTCCGCGTCGGCCTTCCCCTCGGCTTCGCTCGGGACGAGCGGCAGAGAGGAAAGCGCTGCGCGCTGTCGTTCTACCCAGCGCTGAAGCGCTGGGCTACCTTCGACCGCCCCTACGGGGCTCGGCCCGGGGTCGACGATACGTGAAAGCAGTCAGCGGCAAAGGGTTGCAGTGATGGACAAAGGGAAATTGGGCGGGCGGGGAGATTCAGCTGAAGATGTCTTTGACTTTTTGGAAGAAGCCCGAATCGCGTGGGGCCGGTTCGTTCTCGGTGGCAAGCGTATTGGCGAGTTCCTCGAAAAGGATTTTTTGCTCGCGCGTCAATTTCTGGGGGGTGGCCACGCGAACTTCCACAAACAAATCGCCTTTCGGACCGCCGTTCGGGTTGGGCAGGCCCTTCCCTTTCAGACGCAAGACCGAGCCGCTCTGGGTGCCCGCGGGAATCGTCAATTTCTCCTTGCCGTTCATCGTGGGAATGTGCAGTTCCGCGCCGAGGGCCGCCTGCGAGAAGTTGATGGGCACCACACAATACAAATCCGCGTTGCGCCGTTCGAAAAATGGATGCTCTTTCACGCGCAGCACGACGTAGAGGTCGCCCGGAGGCCCGCCGTAAACCCCGGCTTCTCCTTCGCCGGGGATGCGCAAGCGCGTCTGATCGTCCACACCCGGCGGAATGCGCACCTCGATCGTTTTGGATTTTTCGACCCGGCCTTCGCCGCGGCACTCGTGGCACGGGCTCAGCACCACCTGTCCCGAGCCGTGGCATACCCGGCAGGTGCGCGTCACCGAAAGGAAACCCTGCTGGTAGAGGATCTGGCCGTGGCCGCCGCACTTCTGGCATCTGGAGGGGCTGGTGCCGTGCTCCGCTCCGGTTCCGTTGCAGGCCGAGCACAACTCCAGGCGTGGCACCTTCAGTTTCGTGGTGGAACCTTGGGCGGCTTCCTCAAAGGTCAGGTTCAGGTCGTAGCGCAGATCGTGGCCACGTTGCGCGCGGGTACGCCGCCGCCCGCGGCCCGTCCCGAAAATGTCGCCGAAGCCGAACAGGTCTCCGAAAATGTCGCTGAATTCCTCAAAGATGGCCTCATTGATGATCGGCCCTGCCCCCATGCCGCTCAGGCCCTCGTGGCCGTAGTGGTCGTAAACCTGCCGCTTTTGCGGGTCGGAGAGAACGCTGTAGGCTTCACTGGCCTCGCGGAACTTTTCTTCGGAAATATGCTTGTCCTCGGGATTGCGGTCGGGATGCCAGCGCATGGCGGCCTTGCGATAAGCGCTCTTCAACTCCTCCGCACTTGCCGTCGGTGACACGCCGAGGATTTCGTAATAGTCGCGCTTGGTGGTCACTTGGCCCCGCTATTCTGATTCGATTCCAAACTTCGCCGGCTTCACGGCCACGCGTACCATTGCCGGCCGCAGGACGCGGTCGCGCAAACGGTAGCCGCGGCGCAGTTCGGCCACCACGGTCCCGTCGGCCACCTCCGCCGATTCGACGCGCTCTACGGCTTCGTGGACGTGCGGGTCGAAATGTTTTCCTTCCGCCTCGATGGGTTTCACGCCGTGCCTCGCCAGCGCATCGAGAAGCTGCCGGTCGATCAACTCGAACCCTTTGCGGTACTCCTCATAGGCGGGATCGGCATGCGCGTCGAGCGCCCGCTCGAAGGCGTCGAGGACCGGCAGCAGCGCTTCGGCCACCAGCGCCACGGCGCGCGTCCCGTCTTCGGCGCGTTCCCGCTCCAGGCGTTTGCGGAAATTCTCGAAGTCAGCCTGCCGCCGCACCATCGTCTTCTTCAGGTCTGCGATTTCCGCTTTGAGCTTTTCGACCTGCGCAGCCTGGTCTTCTGCGGCGGAGGGTGCCGTGGCGTCGGCGGCCAACTCCGGGGAAGATTCGACCCCTTCGGAGCCTTTTTCGTTAGCCAGTTCGACTTTTTCTGGATTGTCCTGAATCATTCGGTTGGTCAACTCTCACTTAAAGTCTTGCCAAACACCTTGGCCACGTAGGCCACGGCGGTGATGGCGCGCTCGTAGTGCATGCGCATCGGGCCCAGCACGCCCAACGAACCCTGCACGCGGTCGTGGCAGGCATAGGGGGCGGCGATCAGCGCCAGATGCTCTCCGCCGCAGGTCAACTCGTCCACGCCAATCTGCACCTGGACCGGCTCGGGCGCTTCGATGCACCGCGACAGCAGCACGACCAGCTTTTTCTTTTCCTCGATGGCCGCCAGCAGTTCCCGCAATTGCTGCTCATCGGTAAATTCGCGCGCCGCCACGATTTGCGCGGCCCCTTCCACATAAATTTGCAGCTGCGCATCGCCGCCGAGGATTTCCGGCGCGCACAGCAGCGCCGCATTCTGCAACAGCTGGTCGTACTTCTCCCGCTCGCGCACAATCTGCAACTGCAAATCGGCGCGAATGTCGTCCAGCGTGCAACCCGCATAGTGACGGTTCAGAAACTCCGCGGTGCGGTCCAGTTCCTCCTGCGTGAAAGAATGCTCGAGCCGCACGGCTTTGTCCCGCGTCAGCCCGCCTGCGGAGATGAGCACGACCAGGATGCGCCCGTCGGGCAGGAGTAGAAAGCGGACGTGCTCGAGCACGGTGGTCGAAAGCGGCGGAGAGACGATGATCCCCAGCCCGTGCGACACCACGCTCAAGACATGGCTCGCCCTTTCCATCACTTCTTCCGGCGTGCTCGCCGCGGCCAACTCCCGCCGAATCATTTCCCGGTCTTCCTCGGTCAGCGAGGCCTGCCCCGCTACTTGCTGCGCGTAGAAACGGAAAGCGGAGGGGGTGGGCACGCGTCCCGCCGAAGTGTGCGGTTGATAGAGCAAGCCCTCGTCTTCCAGGTCCGCCATGATGTTGCGGATGGTGGCGGAACTGAGCATTTCGGCCGAGCGGCGGGCCACGGCGCGGGAAGACACGGGCTCCCCGGTCTCAATATAGATGCGCACCGCGTCGGCGAGGACCTGCTGGTTTCGCCGCTGTTGTAACGCCTGTTTCCTCACGGATGTCAATCGGCGCGTGGACTGGGCCCGTACGGCAGCTTGTACGCACAAACCGACCGCCCATACACGCCTTCATTTTGATTGTAATCGGCGCTGCGGGGAGCGTCAATGCGCGCCGTGGCCGGGAGTAGCATCAAGCGCACTCCCAAGGGGGCGGAGCTTCAGCCCCGCCATGATGCAAGCTTCCTCCTGCGGTTCATTCCTCCGCAGGGGCTAAAGCCCCTGCGGAGGATAAGAGGAAGGTGGACCGGATTGTCGGAGCTAAAGCTCCGACCCCCTAGCTCCTTACAGACTGATTCACTGCCGCTATTCGATGCGGCCGAAGCCCGAGGTATCAATCTGCGCCCGTTGCAGCCGGTCGGAGTAGTCCACGTAGATCGTTTTCCACTCCGAGTAGAAGTCGAGCGCGGCGATGTGCGCTTCGCGATGGCCGTTGCCGGTCTGCTTGACGCCGCCGAACGGCAGGTGCGTCTCCGCGCCAATGGTCGGCGCGTTCACGTAGACGATGCCGGTGTGCAGGTCGCGCATGGCGTGGAAGGCCTTGTTCAGGTCGCGCGTGTAGATCGAAGAGGACAGGCCGTAGACGGTGCCGTTGTTCACCTCGATCCCTTCTTCCAGGCTGCCGACGGGGGTCACGCTCACCACCGGGCCGAAGATTTCTTCCTGCATGACGCGCATCTTCGGGTCGCAATCCACGAACACGGTCGGCTCGTGGAACCAGCCCTTGGCGTAGGCGCCCTTCTCCAGGCGGTGTCCGCCGGCGGCGAGGCGGGCGCCTTCGTTTTTGCCGATCTCGACGTATTCCATGACGGTCTTCAGTTGCGACTCGCTGACGCAGGGCCCCATCTCGGTGGCCGGGTCGAGGCCGTCGCCGACTTTCAATGCCTTGACGCGCTCGACGTAGCGCTCGACAAACTCTTTGTAGACTTTTCTGTGTACGGCAACGCGGCTGGTGGCCGTGCAGCGCTGCCCGGTGGTCCCGAAGCCGCCCCACAAACAGCCGTCTATCGCCAGGTCGAGGTTGGCGTCGTCCATCACCATAATCATGTTCTTGCCGCCCATTTCGAGCTGGCAATGTTTGAAATCCGTCGCGCAGGCTTGGCTGACGGCGCGGCCGATTTCGGTGGAGCCGGTAAAACTGACCAGCCCGACGTCCTTGTGGGTCATCAGCGGGTTGCCCACTTTGCCACCGGAGCCGGTAATCAGGTTGACCACGCCGCGCGGCACGCCCGCCTCGGCCAGAATCTGCACCAGGTTGTAGGCCGAGAGCGGCGTATCCGAGGCGGGCTTGAAGACGACGGTGTTGCCCAGAATCAGTGCCGGCATGATCTTCCACGACGGGATGGCCATCGGAAAATTCCACGGCGTAATCATCACGCAGACGCCGATGGGCTGGCGGATGCACATGGCGAATTTGTTCGGCAACTCGGAAGGAGTGGTCTGACCGAACTGGCGGCGGCCTTCGCCAGCCATGTAATAGGTCATATCAATCGCTTCCTGGACGTCGCCGCGAGTCTCGGCCAGGATTTTCCCCATTTCGCGGGTCATATCGCGGGCCAAATCTTCTTTGCGCCGGACCAGGAGTTCCGCGGCGCGAAAGAGAAGCTCGGCGCGCTTGGGAGCCGGGACCAGCCGCCACGTCTTGTACGCTTCTCTGGCCGACTCGATGGCGGCGTTCACGTCCTCTTCAGTGCCCGCGGGAAACATCCCGACCAGCTCGTCGATGTTAGCGGGATTGCGGTTCTCAAACGCTTTTCCGCCACGTGATTCGATCCATTCGCCGTTGATGAAATTTTTGTAGACCTTGGGAATGACTGCGGTGGCCATACTGCCTCCTTAAAATGCCTCTCAACTGCAGGTGTGCCGGACGGAATTCCGTCGCTGAGGGCGCCACTGGCGCGCGGCAAGCCAATGTAGCAAATGGCTCGGGGAGCGTCAATTCAGCGCGGCTAAGGGTAGTGCGTAAGTTTCCGGTAAGCGTGTTTATCGGACTTCTCGAAGACGAATGCGAGTATTAAGCTCGTCGAGAAGATCGGGCTGAAACATCTCAGAATGAGATTCCACCTTCAATTGTTTCCACCGAAGGTTTCGGGCTGTGGGATGGTGCTGCTAGTCCTATTCCTTCCAGCGGCCGTGACAGCTTATTTGTTGCACAACGCAGTTTGGCTCGTTGTCGTTCCGTTTGGAATTATTGTTCTCGCGCTCATTGTAGCCGCGCTCCCCATCAAGCGAAAAGTGACACCGGAGCAGTTTGCCGATGAGCTCGAGAGGCACTTGCTCGGGACGGAGGGCCCTCGGGATTGGGACGATACCACGGCGGTTGTGATAGCCGACCCCCGTTTGGAGCAAGTGCGTTTGCGTTTGGGTCACAATCTTGACTCCTTGACTCTTCAGAAGGACAGGGATGAACTGGAGGCGATAATCACGGCCCTTAGGCGCGGCGAACTGCCTGAAGTGGCTGCTTCTAAAGGACGTGGACGGCAGGGTTTGTTTAGCTTCAGAAAGTAAACATTGAAAGCTAATTCTCAACTCCCGAAAAGTCGGCTAATCGGAAACTGACTCACTCCCCGGCTTCGGGGAGTGGCGCCGTCTGCGTTTCGATTCCGTCAGTGGTGCAACTAATTCACTGCGACTTGAGCTGGCTAAGGATGATCCGGAGAGGTTTTTGCCGCTCGCGGGGGGGCGGAACCGGCGACGTCGGAGCCGAGGCCGAGTTTCTGGAGGGTTCGGGCGTCAAGTTTGCCGGTGGGCGCGATGTCGTTGGCCTGCTGATAAGCCTTGATGGCTTCGACGGTCTTGGCATCCAGCTTGCCGGTCGGCTCGCCGTTGTAGTGTCCGGCCTTGGCCAGCGCGGCCTGGATTTCCTTGATGCGGTCCGCGGTGGGTGCCTGCTGGGTGCGCGAGCGCCGCGCGCGAGACGTCGTTGCCTTCACCTTGCTCGGCTGACTTTTGGATTTCGCCGGTGCTGTGTTTTTGGCAGGCGCTTTCGGCGGGTCGGCCTTCTTTGGCGGCGACTGCGATTGCGCGGCATAAAGAGAGACGGCGCCAGCGAGCAACCCTGCGCTCAGGGTCGCCGCCAGCGCCGTCCGAACTGCTATGCGCCAGAAATTCCGGCGCGAGGGACTCATCATCAGTTCTCCGGCACCACGCCCGACAGCAGAACCGTCAGGAATCTGTCGGAAGTGCTGCGGCGCATTACGCGGAACACGACGCTGTCGCCGGCCTTCAACTTCCCCATCACGCGCCGGAAGTCCGCGGGCGAATTCACGGCCTCGCGGTTGATTTCCACGATGATGTCGGACCGCAAGAAGTTGATGTCTTCGGCGAAGCTGCCGGGTTCGACCGCGGCCACGATGACCCCGCCGTGGCCTTCGTAGCCCAGGCGTCGGGCCAGGTCCGGGGTGATGGCCTCGACGCGCAAGCCGAGCTTCACAGGGGAGTCCACATCAGGCTGCTGGTTCTGGTCGGAATCTTGCCCGGCCGTTTGCGGGAAAATCTTGGTGCGGTCTTCGACGGTCACATCCGCCTGCTGCTGTTTCTTGTCGCGGAGGTAGGTCAGATGCACCTTGTCCCCGAGCGGCGTGGACACAATCGGGTTCACCAGATCGTTGCCGTTCTTCACCGGACGGCCGTTCACGGAGGTGATGACGTCGGTCGGTTGCATACCGGCCTTTTCGGCCGGGCTGCCCGGCTCCACGCCTTCGATGATGATCCCGTAGGGAGCACCGAGTTCCTTCAGGGTAACCGGGTTGGTGCTGTTCGCTTCGGTGAAGGTGATGCCGATGGAGCCGCGCGTCACCCGGCCGGTCTTGATGAGTTGGTTGTAAACGCCGACGGCCGTATTCGAAGGCAGCGCAAAGCCCACGCCGTCGAACCCGCGCGAGGTGGTCACAATCGCGGTGTTGATGCCGATGATTTCACCGGCCATGTTGACCAGCGGGCCGCCCGAATTGCCGGGGTTGATGGCCGCGTCGGTTTGCAAGAACCGCTGGAACTGCTGGGTGCTGATGCTGCGATCCTTGGCACTGATGATGCCGGCGGTGGCGGTGGCTTCAAGTCCGAACGGGCTGCCGAAGGCCATGACCCAGTCGCCGACTTGCAGGGAATCCGAATTGCCCATCTTGGCCACGGGCAGGTCGCGGGTGGCGTCAATTTTGATCACGGCGAGATCGGTCTCGGTGTCCGAGCCGATCAACTTGGCGTCATACTGGTTGCGATCTTCGGGCAGCCGCACCTTGATCTTGGTGGCGCCATCCACCACGTGCAGGTTGGTGAGGATGTAGCCCTTCTTGTCGACGATGACGCCGGAGCCGAGGCTGCGATCCGCTTGGGGGCCCTGCTGTTCGGGGAAATCGAAGAAGCGGTCGAAGAAATCCTGAAACTGGTCCTGATTGCCAGGGGTGCGCCGGCGCTGAGATGGCGTGCGCGGCTGAATCACCTGCGTGGTGGAGATGTTCACCACCGCAGGCTCTACCCGGCTGGCAATCAAAGCAAACTGGCTGGACAACTGCACCGGGTTGGGAATCGCGAGAGGTGTCGCATCGGTGGCGCCTTGCGTGCGCACGGCGCCCACACCGCCGTTAATCACCGTCCCGATCAGGATTCCCACCGCCAGCGTGCAGGTCACCAGGAACGTGGCCAGCAGTTTCCTGGATTTGGCCCAACCAAGCAATTCTCTTACCTGTGTTCCCATCGTTCACTCCCTTTCCATCTGAGCCCGCCGCAGCGGGCGAAGGGTTTACCCCGCGCGTTGGCGGGGGCCCACAAAAAGCCGAATGCCACCCAGCGGTTTCCGCTGTTTCAGGTCTTCGTATCTCGCAACCTGAGAATTATAACACCACAAGGGGCGCGCCCTTCCTCTGAGCGCACTTCTTTAGACGCATTCCAAACCCTGTCTGTGAGCAAGAAACGCAGCGCGTGCATTTACAATCCCGACATAGAGTTCGATGTGCTTTCGAGGAGTCGCGTTGCTTTTTTTGAAGGGCTCGACCATCTTGGCGCAACGAATCCCTCCTGCTACAATCGTGTTCGGGACATGGCCGCGCTGACCCTGTACGAAAAAATCTGGCAGGCGCACCTGGTACACCAGGAGCCGGGCCAGGCCGCTCTCCTCTATATTGACCGCCACCTGATCCACGAGGGCACTTCCCCACAGGCGTTTGCCGGACTCAAAGCCGCGGGCCGCAAGGTTCGCCGGCCCGACCTCACTTTCGCGGTGATGGACCATTCGGTGCCCACGGTGCGCCGAGAACTGGTGCAACTCAACGGCACCGGGGTCACGCACGATATCCCCGGACTGGTGGACGAGACCGCGATGGGGCAATTCATCGCGCTGGCGCAGAATTGCCGCGAAACCGGCGTGCGCCTGTTCGACCTGCACAGCCGGAACCAGGGCATCGTGCACGTCATCGGGCCCGAGCTGGGGATCACGCAGCCCGGCCTGACCATCGTCTGCGGCGACAGCCACACTTCGACGCACGGCGCCTTCGGCGCGCTGGCGTTCGGCATCGGCACCAGCGAAGTCGAGCACGTCCTGG
>Ga0315268_10000343_pt1 | contig 54673 bp, 50 predicted proteins | sample C1_top_MG_FD_204535 | JGI IMG/M metagenome (GOLD analysis project Ga0315268, IMG submission 204535) | Sediment microbial communities from Yellowstone Lake, YNP, Wyoming, USA - C1_top | ecosystem: Environmental > Aquatic > Freshwater > Lake > Sediment | place: USA: Wyoming | collected 2017-08-01 | reverse complement strand
GTCCAGGACCGTTTTATAGCCAGGAAGCGTATTGAGTCTGCGCCCTATCATATTGAACGTCTCTGTGAGGCTGTAACCAGGTATCAATCGCAGGCTGTGCATCTGGGTATCGAATGGCGGAACCAAAAGCAGTATCGCTTCTATGGTTTGCCGCATGTCTTGCGCGCTCTCGAATGGGCTGTTGATTATGAAATCGACTACCGGCGGCTCTATCCTGCCCTCTGAAACCGCCTTGGCCGTGAACTTTGTGATTATTGATAGCGTCTCCCTGCTCGTAGCGGGGCGTTTGTAGCATGCGAGCGCGGCCTTGCTCCCGCTCTGATATCCGAAATTCAGTTGCCGGAGGCCTGCATCCATCAATCTTTCCAATATCCCCTCATTGAAGGTCATGGGGCTGAAATAGACGAAGAACGGCCTGTTTATGTCTTTTTTCCAGCAGTCGCAGAATAGCCCGAGCTCCTCTTTTTTGACTATCTTCCCATCCAGGAACCTCAGGAAGAAGTCATCATCGATGAATACCACTGAATCGATGATCGCGTTTTTGGTGACGTGTTCTTTGACTTGTCTGATGACCTCCGCAGTCGGGATACGGCCTGGCGCACCGCCATGGGTTTTGTCGAATGTCTTGAGAAAACGGTTCAGGCAGTAGGTGCATTCGAACCTGCATCTCCGCTCAGTCATCACCCACAGCTGGTAATTCATTATGGTAGCCATGAAATTGGGTATGATGCGGAACTCCTCCTCTGCGGAACCTATCTTATGGATCATCTCGTCCTTGAGAAGGAAGTGGGTTCCTTTGGTGAAGTCATAATCGGCCGGCATGATCAGCCCGTGTTTCGGGGTATCTGTTTCGAATCCTTTCGGGATCTTTCGACCTTGTTCAAGCATCTCCAAGGCTTTCGGGAGCCAGATCTCGGCTTCATGATGGCATGCGGCATCAGCGCCCATCTCATAGAAAACGTCTGGTGTCACGAAAGCCTGGACGCCTCCGACGAGGACAGTCTTTTCGGCAAGTTCTGGTGTCGCCCTCATAATCCGTAATATTTGGCGGGTGCGCTCCAAGCCTATGGCAGCGACGGATATGCCCACCCAGTCATCCTCTTTGACTGCTTCCCCGATGGCTTTGAGTTCCTTTTCAGTGTACAGGCTATGCGCAGGGACCTTGTTGAGGAAAAACAGTTTTGTGGCCTCGCCGCGTGCCTGCTCGATGGTGCTGGAGAGATGCCTTGCTCCAAGCCCGCCTTTCTGCGGTATCAAAATCGAACCGGCCAGTTTTTTGTTAACCATAAGTAAAACCTCACATGTATCCGCACGGGACCCCTGCCACAATCACGTAGTCTCCTGCCAGCGGGTCTTCGAACTCGAATCTAGTTGGCCATACCTTGGTTTTTTTCAGGATTGTGAGGCCCGCACTTCCAAGATGCTCGGCAAAACGACGATAATCGACTTTCCACTCATACTCCCGGCGGATTTCACATTCCATCACTTGGCGCAGGAGCCTGATGACGTCCTCGTCCATGCCCAACGCTTTGGCTTCCTGGATGCGTTTTCCATAGAAGAGCTTTGCGGCGGCTGCATGCCCCTTTTCATCTGCATATTCCGGAAGTATGTTTTCCGCAAAAACCACCCTGCCACCAGGTTTCATGTGCCGGATCATATTGCGAAGGAACATCATCTTCCTATCGTCTTGGATGTGGTGGTATGCAGAGCTGGCGAGCACGATGTCGGCGCTTACTCCAAGATGGCAATCGACAGCGTCTCCAAGGATAAAATCTGCACTAACAACTCCGGTAAGCCGGTTTTTTGCGAAATCAAGGTAGACCGGTTCCGTATCGATGCCGACGAAACGGGCTATACGCGGTTCTGGAATCATCCTGCTGAATATTTCGCACGTACCGCAGCAGAAATCGATCAAAGTGGCTGGCCCGCGGAGGCAGCCGAGTTCTGCGAGTATCTCCTTTTTCGCTGTTTGATAAAGCGCTTGCTCGCCCGGGACAGTTTCGACTTTCTGGAATAGATTCGCGTCTTTCGCATAGTTGCTTGAACTGGCAGGTATCGTTATTTTCTTTTTCATGCACTTATAGACACAATTACAATATTAATAAGTTTCTTCAATAATTTCAACAATATTTACATATTTTTATAAATTATTGTAAATATATCCAAAATCATGGAAGTTCAACCTGCAATAAAGCTGGATAAAACCGACTACAAAATCCTCGCAGAACTGGATTTCAACAGCCGCAACCCAAGCTCAAAAATCGCTAAACAACTGAAGCTTTCGAGAAACATCGTGGATTATCGGATAAAACAGCTTCAGGAAAAAGGCGTGATCCTGGCGTTCAATGCATTCATAGACGCGGCGAAGTTCAATCTCATAAGCTGGAAGGTATACCTAAGATTCCAGAACCTTACTCCCCAGAAAGAGAAGGAAATCCTGGACTATCTCAACAGCCACCAGAAAGTCTGGTGGATCATACGATGCACCGGGGCATTCGACCTGATGTTCTGCCTCCTGGCTGAGTCCATCCACGATTTTTATCAGGAGATGCTGGGATTCAATACCTTGTTCAGCAACTATGTCATCGAGACTGAGCTCAATAGCCATATAGACCCGGAATTCTATACAAGAGGCTATCTCGGAAAAGAATCAATGAACCCATCTAAGCCTTTCCTGGTGAAGCCCACCAAAACGGATTTCGATGAGCTCGATATAAGGCTCCTTGAGCTGCTGGGGCAGGATAGCCGGCTGCCAGTCACCGAGATTTCGAGAAAGCTGGGCGCGACGCCGAGAGTGATCGCCTACAAAATGAATCGTCTGGAACGAGAAGACGTGATAACCTGGTATAGAATCATCCTGGAACCGTCAAAATTGGGAAGGGAATATTACAAGACGCTGATAAACTTCAAGGGTATCACGAGAGAGAAGGAGAATGAATTCCTTGGGTTCTGCCGTACGCATCCGGATATCATCAACATGTCAAAAGCTGCCGGACCATGGGATATGGAATTCGAATGCGAAGTCGAGAATTACCGGAAGTACAATGAACTGATGCAAGAGATACGCCGCCTTTTTCCGGATCTTATCAAGCAGTACAGGAGTCTGCTGATTTATGAACAGATGAAATACGAAAACAACTTCCTTCAATATGGCCGGAATACACACCTTTAAATTGCCGCACCCCAGGACAAGACTTCGAGATATCTTTATAAAGTTAAACGACTAATGAGGGAGATAGGTGAACTTACGTTCATCACGAAGTGGTTCAATGACCAAATACCTAATAGCAAGACAACTGTCCGGGAAAAAGATCGTCACGAACGAGGGCGAGGATTTCGGCAAGCTCGTTGACCTCAATGTCAATGAAGTGACCGGCAAGATAGAGACCCTTGTAGTCGAACCTAACACGGACAGCGCATCGGCATCCAAGATGAAGAAGGAAGACGGCATGATCCATGTGCAGTACGAGAGCGTCCTCGCAGTCGGCGACTTCATTATCGTCGAACGCAGGAACATGACGTACTGAGATGAATCATCTCGTTTTTACTATTTTTCTCTCCATTTATCCTATTTATGTCTGGTCATATCCTCGGGATCGATGAGGCAGGGCGAGGCCCGGTCATCGGCCCGCTTGTGATCTGTTGCGCATCGTGCAGGCGCGAGGATGAGAAGCTCCTCCGGAAAGCTGGTGCCAAGGATTCGAAGAAGCTCACAGCGCAGCAGCGCGAAGAGGTCTTCTCTAAATTGAGGGCGTTCTGCACATTCAGGATCGTGGAGATACCAGCAGCCGAGCTGAACCGCACGATGAAGGAGATGTCCCTGAACGATATCGAAGCCAAAGCCATGGCAAGCATGATAAAGAATATCGCTGACGGCGACGATTGTATGATAGACATGCCCGACCGCTATTCATGGACCTTCCGTAGGAGGATGGGGCGCTTCGGAGCCAAAAGGTTCGAAGCTGAGCATAAGGCAGATGACAAATACCCAATAGTCTCTGCGGCATCGATATACGCGAAGATCATGCGCGACCGGAGGATCGAAGAGATAAAGCATTCCACATGCGATTTCGGGAGCGGATACCCTTCAGATAAGAAGACGACCGATGCCCTGGCTAACCCTGAGAGCCGCAAGATCCTGACGCCGTATATAAGGGAGCGCTGGAAGACGATTGACAAATTGAAGCAGACAAAGCTCGTGAGCGAGGAGTGAAGAACGATTTTTATGGCCCGTATAACGGTCAGGAACGAAGGCACCAGTTTCGAGATGCCGGACAATGCGCCTTTTGTTGATTATGCGAGAGATAGCACATCGATAATGTTCGGATGCATGAAAGGCGAGTGCGGAATGTGCATCATCACGATAGTGAAGGGGAAAGAGAACCTGAACCCGCCTGTTCATGAGGAATGGCTGAAACTGCAGAAGATGGGGGCAAGTTCAGGAGCGCGCCTTGCATGCCAATTGTGGGTTAAAAAAGGTGAGATAGAGATAGAATACTGAGAAAGAAAGAGCGGAAAAAGGAAAAAACAATAAAAAGAGAAAAAACCAAAAAGGAAAATGATTCGCTTATTCTGCGTTAATCCTACGGATTACCGTTAGGCAGGATGTGCATCGTGCCAGTCAATGCCCGGAACGTCGTCGCATAATATTCGCATTCTGCCACTTGATCCATCGTGACAGTCGCGCTCTGGCCAGGCCCTAGGACCTTGGAATCGAAGACCTGCGAACCTGCCACGAAACAGGTAGCCGAGCGGGGCGATTTGCCGTTGTTTACGAATGTCACGCTGTCGCTCACATGGACAGTGAGTTCAGATGGCGAATACGCGAAATCGGTTATGCTCACCGTGTATGCCTGCGGAACGTAGAGCGGCGGAGCCGACTGCGATATCGTATATGACACTGACTTCGTGATTGCCGGAGAATACGGCGTGTTGTCATTGTTCAGCAGCTCCACTTTTATCGTGTGCGTGCCGTAACCGAGGCCCGTCACATCGTAGGATTTGGCTGAGAGCATGAACGGCGTCCCGTCGTCTATCGTAACCCTGAAATGGCCTTCGCCCTTTTTCGCAGCGCCTCCTGGCTGCTTGAGCACGAGGTTCTGGGTGCTTATCTGGAGCGTTACGCCAACACCGTTGAGGTTGGCTGTCTCTATCGACATGCCATCCAGCGGGCTTGTTATCGCGATGGTCGGATTCTTCACAACCGGTGGCGGAGCTGTCTGGTTCGTCTGGTTCGCGGTCTCATTGACCGGCGTGCCGAAACCAAGGCATCCTGCGCCCATCATCCCACTTAAAACAAGTCCCCCAATCAACACTGAGATAATCAGCAATCTGAAAATATCGGATCCCATGGAACTGAATTTGGCCGGATATCAATATAAAAGTATCCACGGGTGTTGATCGCTATCCCTCTATCATTCATATTTATATACTCCCGCAAACCAAATACCTTCTATAACACATTACGGAATTTCCGCTCGAGATGTTATATATGATAAGACTTGAGCTGGACCGTAAAAAGCGTACGATAGCAGTGAAGGAGCCGTCTGATGTCACCTCGCTGCATAACGGTTTTTACGGCCAGATGAAGAGAGGGATAATCTACCTGACTCCAGAGGAAGCGCTCTACATCATGGATATCAGGAACGGCAGATGCTATGACGATGTGGGGAACGAATACTCGTTCAACGACGTGGCATCGTTATACCTGAAGAACAAGAAGCTGCTCGCCAGGTCCCTGACGTACAAGGATTGGCGCGACAAAGGCTTGGTGCTCCGGCCGCTCGCTGAGGCTGAAGGCAACTATGGCCGTACTACCCTAAAGGATTATGTCAGTTCGGATTGGAAGCTGGATGCCTTCTCGTTCGAAGGGCTTTTCTTCCCGTTCGACCTCATCACGCTCCTAGATGACGAGAAGACAGGGAAGGAGCTGTACGAGCGCTATTGGCTGGGGCAGTTCGGGACATACAAGGCTGCGCACAGAGGGCGCATTTCGAAACTTGATATCTACGAGACAATATTCCTGCTCAGGCAAGGGAATCTGCATCTGAAGGGAGCGAAACTCAAGGATGTCGAACGCATCGCTTCCAAAAGGATAAAGTTTTTCGAGGACATGTATTCGGTCTATGACGATTGGAGGAGAAGGGGCTACGTCGTCAAGACAGGGTTCAAGTTCGGCACGCATTTCAGACTGTATTTCCCTGGCGCATCGCCGATCAGGAGCGAGGACGAATGGATGCACTCGAAGCATGTGATACATGTGTTCCCGAGGAAGCACAAGCTCATAATCTCCGAGTGGGCGAGGGCGATACGTGTAGCCCACAGCGTGAAGAAGACATTCATCCTTGCTATGCCTGGCCGGAAGATAGCGGTCAAGGCGAATCCCAAAAAGGCCCGTCTTGATTTCCTTCTTTATCACAGGAAAGGGGCGGGGATCGAGACCCCGAAAGACGGCACGCCGAAATACCTCATGTATTCGCTGACCGAGGATGAGTATATCGGTGGGGAGGAGCTTGCATTGGCTTTGGCCGAATGCAAGGGATTCGGGCTTGAGATGATGATGGCGATCGCGGATAGGGAGAGCAGCGTGACATACTATCTCATCAAGGAGATAAAGCTCCCGGGGAGCGAGTACGAATATTACGAGATAGAATGGCTGCAGCCGTGAAAGGCACAGAGAAGCCCGCAGGTCAACGTTTATCGGAGGTGTATTGGATATGGAAGTACGAGCGAGCCATATATTGGTGAAGGATGAGAAGACGGCAAAGAAATTGAAAGAGGACATAGATGCCGGTGCGGATTTCAGAAAACTCGCCAAGAAGCACTCCATCTGCCCGAGCGGGGCATCCGGTGGAGATCTTGGATTCTTCGGGAAAGGCCAGATGGTCAAGGAATTCGAGGATGCGGCGTTCTCGTTGCCGGTCGGCACAGTATCCGCACCCGTGAAGACGCAATTCGGCTACCACCTGATTATGGTGACTAGCAAACGATGAAACGGCTGTTTTTCGCCGTCATCAGGCCGTAAACCTAACAGATAGCCTTATAAGTTATTTGTTTCATAAATTATACAGGTGTGTACATGGGGTGGGTTGTGAAAGTTCTTCCTATATTCATATTGCTACTCGCGCTCAGTTCGGCTGTCATAATCATCCAGTCGGGCGACAACGGCGTGCAGTTTTCCGCTGATAAATCTTCGGCGCTATGCAAGGAGGGGAATGCCGAAGCAGTTTATATCTGCCTTGGCAATGTTGTCAAGGCAGTCTCCTCCGAGCCTAATCCAACAAGCACATTCTACAAGCCAGACGGCAGGATCGTCGTCTGCCCTGTGGCCGCACCGACAGACATGGGAGGCGAATGCCTCCAGATGATGGTGCCCAATTACTGCCAGAACGTCTCGGTCTGCGGAGCAGCTCCGGAAAAGACTTTCCCGGGCCAGAACGGGACCCCTGAACAGGCTGTGGCCCCGACGTATGTGCCTCCGGCACCTGAGATAAGCGGGCTGAACGGTTCTTCCCAGAACCAACCGACATCGGTTCTTCCAGAAGTCACCCAAAGACCAGCAACGACAGATGCTGATGACCTTGCTGGCCAGGATGCCAAGGCGCAGGCTGTGCCTGCTGCATCACCGAGCACATTCGATTTCGCGCTCGACAACCTGCTATTGTTCGTGGTGGGGCTTGGGGTGGTCGGCATGGCGATACTCTTTGCGCTCTTCAGGAACACGCTGAACGAAGAGGAAGAGAGCAACTAGTTTTTTTAATAAATAAAAAAAATCGGGCCCGCGGGGATTGGCAGCCAGCTCGCAAATAAAAAAAACGCCAGCTTTTTTGGCTTTTGAACCCCGGACCTACAGCTTTCATCAAGAAGCGAACGCATAGCGATACGCGAAACACGCAACTATAGAAGGCTGCCGCGCTATCCAGGCTGCGCTACGGGCCCTAGGATTGGAAATGTAAGAGAACAGTTATTTAACCTTCGATTTTTGGATTGAAGAAATCGGCTATATATGGAAAAAAATATTGGCCCTGATGCGGGCATCACTCCTCTTCGTCTTCTTCTTCCTGGTCGTCCTCCAGGTCGTCGTCTTCCCAATCATCCTCTTCATCGATTGTCAGCGGTCCCATGCGATTTACCTCAAAATGATTGATTTGAAAAATATGAAAGCTTTACTCTTCTTCCTCTTCATCCCAGTCCTCTTCCTCGAAGTCGTCGTCTTCCCATTCCTCATCTTCGTCGATACGCAGTGGTTCCATTGCTACACCCGCTTGAAACTGGTTTGCATGCTAATAACTAAGAAAGATATTTAAATAGAGCAGACGGCCGGACAGGCGGAATCCGCCTGCATTTCATCTCAGTCTCACGGCTTCCAGATCAGCTAGCGCCCTGGATTCTTTGCGTAGCATCATGCTTGCCGAACGGGCCAGCTCGTCCGTCTTGTTCCAGTCGCCATGCATGGTCAGGATACGCTCTGGGATAGGCCTGAGGTTCTTCATATACGCCATCAGCTGAGCCCTGTCGCTGTGGCCTGAGAAGCCTTCTGCCGTCTCGACATGCATGTTGATGTTGAGCTGCTTCATCTTGCCATCATCGCCTAAAATCGGCACCTCGCGCAGGCCTTGCTGGATCTTGCTCCCCAAAGATAGGGCGCTCTGGTAGCCGACGAAAACGAGCGTGTTCTTGGCGTCATCAGCCATCATCTTAAGATACTCGTAGGATGGCCCTCCCATGAGCATGCCGCTTGGCGCCAGGATTATCGATGGCTCCCCGTTCACGATCTCTTCTTTGGAAGTGCCTTTGGCGACCTTGATCAGTGGGGATTCGAACGGGCTGCGGTCAGAGAGGATGCGCCTCTGGAGCTGCTCGCGCAGATACTCCGGGTAAGCAGTATGTATGGCCGAGGCTTCCATGACCATGCCGTCGATGAATATCGGGATGTTGAAATTCGGCTCCCTGCGCGACATCTCTTCCAGGACCAGGAGAAGCTCTTGGGAACGGCCCACTGCGAAGACAGGTATCAATACCTTCCCGCGGTTGGCTATCGTCTGCCTGATGATGTCGTAGAGGCGCTTCTCGCTGTCGAAGCGGTTCAGCGATATGTCGTTCCTGCCCCCATAGGTGCTCTCGATGAAGAGGGACTCAAGGCGCGGGAACTTGGTGTTCGCCGGGTCGAAAAGCCTGGTGAATCCGAACTTGATATCCCCGGAGTACACCAGGTTGTGCGCGCCCTCGCCGATATGGAGGTGCACGCTCGCGCTCCCGAGGATGTGCCCTGCGTTGTAGAGCGTCATCTTTATCTCAGGGGTGATGTCCACGACCTCTTCGTAATCCACTGTGATGACGTTGCGGAGCTCCTTGTAGATGTCCTTCTTGGTGTATGGCGCCTCGATGTTGAATAGCTTGTTGCAGAGGTTCAGGTAATCCTGCTGGAGGAGCACCATGAGGTCCCGTGTAGGCGGGGTGCAGTAGACAGGGCCTTCGTATCCGTATGCGAACAGGTATGGCAGGAAACCCATATGGTCCATATGCCCGTGGCTTATCACGACAGCATCGATATCCTGCATCTGGAATCCGGTCATGTTCAGGTAAGGATACGCCTTGGTAGGGTCGCCTGTTGCCGTGTTGACGCCGACATCGATCAGGACCTTGCTGTTAGGGGTCTGGACGAGAAGGCAGGATCTCCCTACCTCGCGGAAACCACCGAGGGCCATCACGCGTATCCAATCGCTCGAGACCGACGATTGGCATATCTTCTTGCCGATAGTTATCAGGAATTTCTTGCGCTCAGCCGCTTCCAGGACGGATATCTTGCGGATTCCGTCCAGTGTTGATGAGGGCATTGTAGGGGCTCGGACAGTGATCGGCGTCCAGCCTGTCCGCATCATTATCTCCTTGAGCGTCGAGCCGCCCTTGCCTATCACAAGGCCGGGCTTTATGGATTCTATCCTGACTTCGCACATCTCCGGGACGAACATGATGCTGCGGATATCAGCCTCTTTCGGGACCGTGTTCTCTATGACAGCTTTCGCCTCGTCCATGTCCATGAGGCCGCTAGGGTCCACCCGTATCGCAACCTTCTTCTTCAAGGCGCTAGCGAGCTCCTTGATGAGCCTCTCGTTGCTATAGAAGGCCTTGATATTCTTGATGTAGATGACTGTCGACAGGCCTTCCGGCTCGACCTTGGTGACCTCGCAGTCGGCAGGCATGATCTCGCTGATTCTCTTTACTATGTCCTTATAGTGCAAATAAACACCTCGCATGGTTAATTGGATGATTTTATATCAATGAATGAAACAGGGATGGAAAAACAACAAAAAACAAAAACAAAAAACAACAGCCCGGAGGCCGCGCCGCATTATCTTCTTCTGATCGGATCCATTGATCAGGAGGCCAGGAGCTTCTTGACATCCTCCTTCTGGAGCCTTTTGAAGCCTGATATCTTGGTGACGCTCACGATATCGATGTTCTCGCCGCTGCCGGCATCGCGCTTTATTGCGGCGCTGACAGCTTTCGCAGCGATTACCATGTTCGTATCCACGTCCCGCTCCTCACGGAACATCTCCTCTAAGACACCGAACGCTATCGGGGAGCCGCTCCCCGTGGATGTCATCTTCTCCTCTGTGATCCCCCCTAGCATGTCTATGGAGAAGAGCCTCGGCTTCTCATCCACCCCTCCGAGCAGTAGCTGCACGAAGAACGGGTAGAACTTGTATTGCGTGAGTATATTGGCAAGAAGCGTCGCGGCGGCCTCCACAGTGATCGGCTTCTCGTGCTTGAGCTCGTAAAGGCGGATCTCGGCTGCCATCCATCTGATCAGGGTCTGCGCATCGCCGACGCTGCCAGCGATCGTCATGGCGATATTGTCGCTCACAGGATATATCTTGTCGATATCCTTGCTGGCGATGAAATATCCCATCGTCGCGCGCCTGTCCGATGCCATCACTATGCCATCCTTGCAGACAAGCCCGATGGTGGTCGTACCGGTTTTCAGCCCTTTCTCTTTTTCACTGTCCATAATATCACATTGGGAGAACGAGTTAATGTTCTTTGAACACGAATGTTTTTAAAACAGGTGTCCGGAGCGCACAAACAAGAAAATTAAAAAGGAAAAAATCCTGCTTTTCATGAGCAGGTGCCCATCAATGGCCTTGTCCCGACTTCGGTCATCCCTGTAATGCCGCCGTTGCTGTAAATGATCGTCACATTGGCATGGCTGAATGTCGAGCCTGCAGCCCCGCATGTCGAAGCCGTGGTGGCAGTCAGGACCTGCGAGGAGCCGCTCGCGAACACCGTACTGCTGCTATATACCGAAGCCCCATCCATGGATATGCCGGTCAGCGTCAGCTGGTTCACATCATTGTTCTGGATCTGCATCTGGAGGCTGGTGCCGCTCTGCTTCGTTGCTGTGATGGCGAACGGCGAGGCCGTGCCCCAGGCCTGCTTGCTCTGCGTCAGCATCGTTCCTGCTCCCATGCCAGCGAAGCCGCCCACGAGGTATACGACTACGAGGGCGATGACCAGCACTATGGCTATGATGACCAGATATTCTGTCGCTGCCTGTCCTTTTTTGATCATGGAAATGCCTCTTCAGGAGCAGGTGCCCATCAATGGCCGGATGCCGACTTCGCTCTTTCCGGTTATCCCGCCCTTGTTATATGTGATTATCACATTGGCGTGGGTGAATGTCGTCCCGACCCCTCCGCAAGCCGACACTGTCGTGGCATTCACGACCTTTTTCGAGCCGCTGGCGAAAGTCACGTTGCCGCTGTACACCGATGCGCCGTCCATGATTATGTCCGTGAGCATCAACTGGTCGACATCATTGTTCTGGAGCTCCATCTGGAGTGCGGTCCCGCTCTGCTTCAGGATCGTGATAGAGAATGGCGCTGCCGATCCCCAGGCCTGTTCACTCTGGGTCTGCATCGTTCCGGCGCCCATGCCGGCGAAGCCGCCTACCAGGTAGACGACCACGAGGGCGATGACCAGCACTATTGCCAGGATGACTAGATATTCTGTGGATACCTGTCCTTTTTTGATCATATCAAAACCTCGAGCAGTAGTTCCGCTGTAGATTTATAAGGCTGATGATGCCCCCCCCCCCCATTTCGCTATTGCATCGATAGGACTGGAGCAGAAGGAAAAAAATATAAAAGAAAAAAAATGTATTGATCTAAGAGCACTTGCCGACAATGGGCCTGATGCCGGTCTCTGTCTTGCCGGTTATCGAGCCCTTGTTGTAGCTCAGCACGACATTGTCGTGGCTGAACGAGGCACCCGTAGCGCCGCAGGTCGTAGCGGTAGTAGCCGTTATGACCATCTTCGCGCCGCTCGCGAATGTCGTGTTGCCCGAGAAGACCGAACCGCCATCCATGGATATTCCTGTGAGCGTCAGCTGGTCAACATCATTGTTCTGGATCTCGAGCTGCATGGTAGTGCCGGTCTGCTTCCAGCTTGTTATTGCAAGCGGAGCGGCCGTACCCCAAGCCTGCATGCTCTGGGTCTCCATCGTGCCTACGCCCATGCCCGCGAAGCCGCCTACCAGGTAGACGACGACTAAGGCAACGACGAGGACAATAGCCAAGATTACTAGGTATTCTGTCGAAACTTGTCCTTTCTTAAACATTTTTTCACCTGCCTATCAATCTCGTAAGTATTTAAAAAGATTTTCCATGCGTCGCACCCAACTACTAATTGACCTGGATACACACATATGACATGTCACAGCATGAAACCCGAGAGGAAGGAGGCGATGAATGCCTTGGCGACCAGGAATGCTATTAGGGATAATATTACGAGGAGTGGGAATCTCTTTACCCCGTATATCGCCTTGCCATGGTCTATCAGACCTATAAGGATGCAGATGAGGAGATTTATCACGACCAGCGTGATGAGGGAGATGTTCTGCATGTCGTCCGGCGTGATGAGGATTTTTCCGCTGAAGCTCGGGATCTGGGCACCTCCAGCGATACTGGATGTCACGGGACCGGTGGTGAGCTGCAGGCTCACGAACACAGTGACGAAATTCGTGGATATGGCCAGTAGAAATGGCATGATGCCGACCACGATGAAGCTCAGGAATATGGAATATGTGCGCGTGGATGCGACCAGCTCGGTCCGCAGGTCCTGGATGCACCGGACCTCATCTGCGCTCGAGTTCAAGAGGCGCACCAGCTGCCCGCCCGAGCGGACACCTTTGGAGAACAGGGCGACGGTCCTGCGGAGTATGGACGAATCGAAATTCTCCGAGACATCCGTGAGGGCATCAGCTATCGAGCCCTTGCTGCCCAGGCGTGCCATAGCCAGTATGACAGCGTCATGGAAAGGCCCGAACTCAGGCCTCGCGGCCTGGACGAATGCAGAGTAGGGGCTCATCCCCGCCCTCAGGTTCGAGACAGCAAGGGAAAGGAAATCAGGGAGAAGTTTCTCCACGGCCGCGGATCTGTCCGCTATCCTGAAATAAAGGGTGAGGTAGTGGAGGATGAGTGATAATAGGATGCCGCCTAGGAAGAGTCCTGCCGCGATCGCGATAGTTGTGTTTGTGGTGATAGGGTTGAAGATTACGAGGTAAAAAAGAAGCGGCACCAAACCGGCTAGGAAGGTTATGAGGAGGGTCCTACCTAGGAGCAGGGCCCTCTGCTCGGGTTCGACCCCAGCGTATCGCATTTTCTTATCGAAATATTCGACCAAGCCCCGCGGCATGGCTGCGCCGAACCTGCGATAGAGCCGGATGAGGGTCGGGTTCGGAGCAGCAGGCTCCTTTGGTTTTTTAGGCTGGGCCTGCGCCTGCTTTGATAGGCCCGTATCTGGCTGCGAGAGCGCCGATCGCGACCCGGGGATCGCTGCCTTGGATGGCTCCAACCTCGGCCTCGAGAAGATGGAATGCAGGAGCCCCCCGGGCGGATTCTGGCTTGCTTCGGCCCGGTTTTTAGAAGCAGCAGGTACAGGGGTCGCAGGGGCCGGTCTGGGCAGTGCCGGGCTGGCGGCCGTATCGTTCTTGCGCGTGCTCTGTTTCATGTCCTTCATTCCAAATCATCCGCTGAAAATCTCAGGCCTTGTCGAGCTCATATATCCTATCATTATGCATTGTATAAGCACAGATATGCTTAGCAGTATAACGAGGGTAGTGAAACTGACTCCGAGTCCGCTGAACGCCGATAGCAGGACCAGGAACGTGATGCCGAGCGATGGGACCACAGCCGCCACGACCATGTAGAGGAGCATGATGAAATTCAGGTTCGAAGAGTAGTTCTTGATATCCTGGTAGATATAGTTCTGGATCGAGACCACGATCCCGGCGAGTGCGCTTCCCATGCTCGCGCCCGATTCTAATGCGTTCACGATCTGCCAGAGCGCGCGCTTCATGTACTCGCTCTCGGTCTTCACAGCGAGCTCGCGGAGCGCGACACGTTCGGGCACGCCGCGCTCGATCTGCCGGACGACCTGGGCCATGTCCCTTGAGACATAGCCGTAATCCCCTTCGGCCACGTTCTTCATGGAATCGTACAATGGCACCCCGCCGTCGATGTCTATCATCATCTCGCGGAGAGCAAAAAGCAGGTCGTTGCTTTCTTTCGCTGCGATTTTCGTGAGGATTATTCCCGGGTAGAGCATGTTGAACATGAAGAAGACAGCCCAGAAGGCCAAGCCAACAGCCAATGACGCGGGCCAGACCTGGGCAGGGTCCTGATATCTTTCATAAAGCACGGCCGCTGAGAGCACGAAAAGAAGCAAGCCGAAGAAGAAAGCAGATATGAACGAACCCAGGGCATAGCCTTCAGCTTCAGCATCGAAGCGCAGTTTCGCGAGCGTGGATTCCAGGCGAGGATTGACTGATGATAGCATGCGCCCTGCGAACCTGAACCTCCGGCCGAGCCAGAACATCTGGCGCTTTGAGACCAGCATCAGGAGGATTTTTTGTTCAGCCATCTTGAATCCTCTTCGGTTAAAGCACCTTGGATGGCGCCGTGCCTTTCTTCGCAGCCTCCATGATGGAGTCCGGATCGGCATAGTAGAGCTTCATCACCCTGCCGATATCCTCTATGTTCTCGAGCCTGTTGTCTTCCATCCATTTGAGGATCGATACCTTGCTCCGCTGGTCCTCGTTGCTCTCTGCTTCCGTGAGGCCCGTGTGGAGGTTGAGCTCCTGCAGGTAGCGGTGAGGAGCCTTGATGAACTGGAAAGCATCGTCCCGCGAGCGCCAGGTATAGACCCGGTTCAGTTCAGGGCCGCTGGCGCCTGTCACGACTTCGGAGAGCTCGAGTGTCCTGCGGATGTTTTTGCGCCGGTCGCGGTACTGGACAAGGATGAGGTGCAGGTCCTCGACTTCGCTCGATGGCACCTCTATCGGGGGCTCGATAAGCCGCTTCAGCACCTGGGCGCCGGTATCCGCATGGATGGTGGAATATACGCTGTGCCCTGTGTGCATGGCTTCGAAAAGCACCTCTGCCTCGTTCTTGCGCCTGATCTCGCCCATCACGATGCGGTCAGGCCTCATCCTCAATGAGTTGATGAGCAAATCGAGCATGGTGACCTCGCCCAGGCCCTCAGGGTTCGGCATCCTGGTGACAAGCGGGACCCAGTTCCACTGGTAGCTGGGGAGCATGAGTTCGCGTGTGTCTTCGATAGTGACGATCCTCTGGAAAGGCTGGACAAGGGCTACAAGGCCGTTGAGCGCGCTCGTCTTGCCGCTCGCTGTGCCCCCTGCGACAAGCACGTTCATCTCATATTGTATCGCCTGCCAGAGAAGGGCCGCCATCTCGATCGACATGGCGCGGACCTCAGGCTTGATGAAGGTGACGATGGTCCAGGGGTTCCTGGCGAAAAGGCGCAATGTTATCGTGTTCCCGTGCGAGGATATCGGGTAGAGCGTGGCGTTCACACGGTCCCCGGTCCCCAGATGCGCATCGAGTACAGGGTTCAGGGTGCTGATCTGCCGTCCCACCTTGCGCGCTATCTGCTGGGCGTAGTTCTCGATCTCAGCGTCGCTCGGCATTAACACATTCGTCTTGAGCCAGCCGTACTTGCGGTGGTAGACGGCCACAGGGACTGTCGCGGAGTTGATCACTATCTCTTCCAGGTTCTGGTCTCCGATCAGGGCTTCCAGCTCTCCTAATCCATACATCTCGTTCAGGGCGATGTCTGTGAGCGTATCGAGGAGCTTGTCTGTCGGCGCAAGGTCGTGTTTCACCATATCCGATATCGCGAAATGGCGGGTGATGAAATTTGCTTCGACCGCCTCTGTGCTCTTCTCCTCGCTCGGAGCAGGGAGCTTCCTGGAGATCGCTTCCTTCAGGTATTCCAGATATGCCCGCGTATATGGGCTTATCTGGGGAAGGATGAGCATGTAAGCCGGACGCCTCTGGTCTATGGATTGGTATATGCGCGCGCTTCCGAGCAGGTGCCCTTCCCTCGGCGATATGTCATAGGCTTCCATGACCTTCCCGGCGCCCCCAGTTTCTTCTTTTTTCTGGGGCTGCGGAAGGATGACGATGGAAGGCGACTCGATGATGTTGAGCGGATAATTCGTTTTCGCGAGCTTCGCTTTCTCGAGTATGAGTGCTATCTTCTCCACGCTCTGCTCGTCCCAGGACAGCTCTTTCCCGAGCTCCCGGAAACTCGCCTTGCCTTTTTTCACGGCGAGCGCGACCATGTCCTCGATTCTGGTTTCTATGGCCATGACTTCCCCATCTCACGCGAGATTTAAAATTAATCTATTTTCGGGCGCTGCGAACGCGCATATTCATTTTGCGGGCGGATCGTCATTTCCCGATCCTTGAATGCTTCGATACCGCGCCTTGGTAGTAATCGATAGTCGCATCGTATTGATAGCCGAGCCTCTTGCTCGAATTGATAGCAGGGAGCTTTGCGCTCCATGAAACATCCGCTCCGATCCCGCGCGCCTGGAGGAGAAGCGAACCGCTGTTCCCGCCCTGCGGACCCACGGTCACGTACACTATCCCGCCGCCGGCGTAATCAAGCTCCAATGTGGTGCGCACATTCGGGAAGACGCTTCCCTGCTCGATACCTGTGCCATTCAGGTCCGTGTATTGGATTGTCACATTCATGGTGCCGCTGCTGTTGAATGGCATATGAGTGATATTGGATCGGACTGCGGTCACGGTCAGATTGACAGAATAGTCTGTGGCCCCGGTCCCGCCATCTCTTGTGAAGATGGACTCGTTGATGGTATGGTTATTCGTATAGACATAATCCTCGTCGATGTAAAGCGTGATCGTGCCGGAAGTGATGTTCGTGAGATTCGCGCTGATGTTGCTGGAAGTCTGGGCAGCGACCTCGCTAGCAAGGAAATCCCCGTACCTTATCATATCAGCGCTATGATTGTAGTCATGGAGGCTGTCCGAAATGATCAGGATCGTGCTGTCGTTCCTCTCATCCAGCTTGATCGCGGGACCGATCAAAGAATTGAACTCGTACCCGACATCGTCAAGGAGGAACGCGGCGTAGGTGAGCGGAAGCGGTTCTATCAGCCCCCTCTCTGTGCTGAGCTGGGCATTCCGTAGCGATATGGCCAGCACGACCAGTATCACGATGAGGGTGACAGACAATATCGTGATGACGAAACCGCGCATGCGTTCCATTCCTCCGGATGTGTTTTTTTCATGACTTTACCTTTAGCCTGGCTCTGCCCTGAACCAGGATTGCGTCTTAATGACATACATCCCGCCCTGGTAGAGCAAGGGCCTCTCGGTGACCTGGATGTCCAGTCTCGCAGTGACATTGCAATCGCTTTTCACAGAACTGATAAGGGCATTCCCTTGGTTATCTATTATAGACAGATTCATGCACGCCAGTTTAGGAGTTGCCTCCAGGACCTGCTGGATTGAGGTGGCATTGCCATCGAGAGCCTGGCTTATCCTGCCGGTCTTCTCAAGGACCGTCAGGGTGTCCAGCGTCAACTGTTTCAGGTATATGGCGCCGGGGTTTACCGGCGGGTATGTCTGGGTCCCTATTATCATCACCGCGAAGAGGAAGAATGCCAGTGCGACCACTGCATCCAGCGTTATCGCGAAGCCTTTCATCTTCCCCACACCTCCATGTGCACGATGACAGGCGTGTTATTGAGGATGGCGAACCGATCGAACTCCAGCGTGTTGTTCAAGGATCCGCTGGAAAACCTGCCGAACCGGTAGTAGACGATGTTGGCGCCGAGGTCTGTCACTTCCAGCCCGAACTCGTATCGCTGCATGCCAAGGCGCGCTTTTATCGTGGAATAGGCTGTTGCGTTCTCGGATACGAGCTTTTCGATTTTTAGTTGGTTTAGCTCGTTGCGGCCGTTGACGAGACCTATGGCAGTGACATTGCCATCTATATGGGGGAGCATCTCCCAGCTCTTCGGCTCGCCGGCTGTCGCTAGCAGGGATTCGGATGCGAAATCAGCGCTAGATTCCATCTGGGTCCTTGCGCCGTACGAATTCCAGCGCGCGGCTATTCCGTTCCAGATGACCATGTAGATGATCAGGATGATGAACAGCACAAGAAGGCCGGTAGTGAAATCAATGGTCCATACCTGCCCCTTATGGCTGCTATTGGATATAGATCTCACCCCGATTATCCGTTATCACCATGCTCATGCGGCCCAGCGTGCTTGCATTCACCTTCCCTATGATGAGCGGGGCGCTCGCATATCCGTGCAGCCTTTCCGATGTGACCCCGAAAGCAGTCAATGTGATATTCTCGTTGTCCGCCAGGTGCGAGGGCGTGAAGCTGTAGCTCGCGCCATCCCCGGCAAGATACACAAAATTGATCGCGGAGGCTGTGGCCTGGGCATCGCGCAATGCTGCGACAGAGTCCAGGCCCTGGAAGAGGTTGAGGCTTCCCCCGAAATAGATGGTGAAGACGATCACGAATATCAGGAGCAGGGCCGAGTAAACGACCATGAATTCAGATGAGATCTGGGCCCTCATAGAGATCAGCCTAATGCTTGCCTATGCTCTGGAATATGGCGGTGAGCGTCTGCACGTTCGGCGCGAAATAGTAATCCCCGTGCGTGAGCAGGGCGATGTCAGTCAGCTCCTGATCGTTCACATCGTCACCGAAACCGATTGTGTAAACTGTGATGTTGCGGGCCCTGCAGTATTCGGCAGCCGCAACCGAGCATGAGATGTCGCAGGAGCCGCCGCTTTTCCCTGTGTTGCCCACGCCGTCTGTCAGCATGATTATGACCTTGTTCGAAGCGGGCCTGGACCGGGCTGATGTCAGCTCATCCGCCGCGCTGTCGAGCCCGCACTCGATGCATGTGTTGCCGCTCGCTGCAAGGGCATCGATTGAATTCTTCAGCGTCTGCTGGTTCGTCGGGGTCATGAGCGCGAGCTGCTTGTCTGTCGTGGAGGTGGTGCTGAAAGATGCGAGGCCAGCCTCGATGTTGTTGCCGGCCACATCGAGGAAGCTCTTGGCTCCGGTCTGCGCAGCGCTCATCTTGCTCGGGAGCTGCTGGATGGAAAGATATTTGGTGTAGGCGGTGCACCCCGTTGAACCAGGCTTGATTCCGAGGCTGAGCGTGTACGGCGGGGTGAGATTGGAGATGTTCATGCTGCTCGTGATGTTGATATGCGTCGTCCCGGTCCTGTTGCCGGTCGCCATCTGCACGCCGTTTATCGTCGCATTGTAGAATGATGTGCAACTGCTATTGCTCGCCCAAAGCTCCACTGTGAGGTTGGCCAGGTCGCCGTTTTTCTGCGCGATCGACACGTTCTTGACCCAGTACCAGGTCGTGCCGCCAGGGCCGCCGGTTTTCTGGGTATTGTCCGTGACATTGGTGACGTTCCACGCCATGGATCCTGAGCGGTCCAGCACGATCATCAGGTCCACATCGACGACGCCGAAGCTGTCGTTGTAGATGCCCCCGACGTTTCCTATTACATCCGTGCACTGGTAATATACATTATGGTATCCGACCGACACAGCGCCAAGATTGTATGTGAAGTTCTCGGTGGGCGAATCCCATGCGCCGTCCCACGCTGTGAGATTATACCAGAAGCCCGAGTCGAGCTTGATTATGCACCCCTGGATGTTGCTGTTGCCGGTATAAGCATCCGTCACGACCCCGCCCACTGACACATTGGAGAGCGTGGTAGGGTATTCGGAATGGATCATCTGTATCACGATAGGGCCGAGCTGGTCGGCTTCGCTGACATTGAAATAATAGTATGCGATAGGCCCGGTGTTGTTGAATATATCTGTGCATCTGGCCCCTATCAAGTGGGGGCCTAATACGAAACCAGAGGTGTAATTATAGATAGACAGTTCGCTGACCTGGTTGTACGCCCCGTCCACAGGGAGCATGGATGTCCAGTTCGTCGAGCCGTCGGCCTCGATCTGGCAGCCCTTGATGGTGTTGTTGCCGGTCAAGGCATCAGTGGCATTCACGTAGATGGCAAGCGGCTTGAATTTTATCGCTGGAGTCGGGTCCTGGTAGATATTGTTTATGAGAGGCCCGAGAGTATCGCGCGTGGCGTTGATCGGGGTGCTCGGCGGGATGACCTGCACTGTGATCGGCACATCCTCTATGTCCATGCTTCCCTGGCCGTCGCTTCCCACAAGCTCTATCTGGCCAGAATATACGCCGCCCGAACCGGCGCTTGCGCTGAACTGCAATGTTATGATATTGGTCGCATTGGCATCCAAGTAGAAAAAGCCTGGCACCCCGCTCATGCTGACATCCGATGCTGTCCAGCTCGTGCTGGTGCTCACATTGATGCCCCTGCTCCAGATAGCTTTGATTGTGAGCGTTGTTGCCGCGCTCGTGTTCGCGTTCATCACAAGGTAGATCCGGTTCGGATTTATCTCCATCATGGCGTCGCCTATCCTGACGCGGTTGCCTTCGGAGACGACCCAGACCCAGTGGCCTCCGGAAGTCGCAGGGAGGTAGCCATGGACATTGAAATTCTCAAGGGCGACGAAGTCTGTCCCTCCTGCCCTTATCGTGATGGATTTGTTCCCGACCAATGAACGGCTGGATTCATAGCTGCTGGGGAGCTGGATGTACACGAGCTGCTTCGAGCCTTCGCCCTGGGCGTATACCTGTTTGGCAGCAGAGCTGAGGTCAAGAAGCGAGTTCTGCGTGTCCGATACGTCCTTCTGCTTCTGGACCGTGTTTATCTGCTGCTGGGCGAGCAGGACGATGACGACGATCACGACCATGGACGCTGCTAGTATGGAAAGGAATTCTGCGCTCACCTGGCCTTTTTTGAAACGTCCCAAATCGGCTCACCTATGGATGCTTTCCGGACCGCTTGCCTTTCCCATCCTGGACAGAATAATTGGAGAATACTTTAAACGGCCCTGGCTCATAGGGCGCCCTCCCTGAAACCTTTCGAGACTTTAATGCCCTCTTTGGTGATGGCAAACAGGTTGACCTCCTCGTTGTGGCTCGTGTCGCGCATCTTGATCACTTCCAATGCGCGGATGCGGCTGGACTGCCTCCTCATATGATAAAGGTTGATGATGCCTTCGGTCAGGAAGCCGAGCCGGTCCTTGGTCTCGTGGGATACTGAGACTGGCAGCTCTGATGTCACGACCGCTGTCACATTCCATTTCTTGAGCATCTCGAAGAGGCCCAGGACAGACTGGTTGGATTTGTACTGGTTCTCGAAGAAAAGCTGATAGGCTGTCAGGGAATCGATCGCTATGCGTCTTGCACCGAGGGATTCGACAGTGTCCCGGATCAGCCCTCCGCCTTCATCCATGATCTTGACGACTTCGTGCGGGTCATAGCGGATGACCTCGAACATGTTCTTCTTCGCGAGGCCTTCCAGGTCCCAGCCGAATTTCCGGCCGTGGTGGAATATCGCATCGCTGGATTCTGCGAAACTGATGAGGACGCCGGGTTCGTCCATATTCTTTGCTCCGTGATAGAGGAACTGGAGGCAGAAGATGGTCTTGGCTGTGCCAGTGTCGCCCCGGATCAGGACAGAGCTCCTGCGCACGAAGCCGCCTTCGATGAGCCGGTCGAGGCCAGGTATTCCTGTCGGCACACGCCCGTTCTCTGATTCGGCCGCTTTAGACTTGCCTTTCACCATGAAACCAATTCACATGATGGATATTTAAATATCATTCAAGGTTCTCGTGCGGACTACGCAATCCCGATACAATTCCATACCCAAAAACTATACCAAAAAAACGTGCGGTTGAAAGATACCTCCCTGATAAGCCTCTCGTTCGCGCTCCCTGCCTAATGGCAAGTATTATAATGTTAGAACAAAATTACAATCCGATGCCGAACCAGAGAAAAGTATCAGTTGCCATGCCTAAGGACCCGCCCAAAACGATTCTGCCATGCTCGAGCACAGGTATCGACGAGCTCGATGGCGTGCTGGGCGGGGGTTTCCCGAAAGAATCTGTCGTCCTGCTATCCGGCTCCTCGGGAAGCGGCAAGACGATTTTCTGCTTCCAGTGGCTGTATGAAGGGATAAGACTGGGCGAGAACGGGGTCTACATATCCGCGACCGAGCCGCTCTTCAAGTCAGTCAAGAACATCGAGACCCTGGATTTCTATGACAGGGCAGCCATAGAGGATGAGAGGCTCAAGATCATAGACATCCGGGAGATATACGGCGAGGGCGGCTTCGATTCCGACCGGGTCCTGAATTTCATAGAGAAGGAGGTCATCCAGTCGAATGCGAAACGCCTGTGCATTGATTCGATCACGGCTATCGCCTACAACCTTGATGACAAGGCCAGGATCAGGAAATTCATCTTCGATCTGGGCAAGATATTGTCCACGCTCGGGTGCACAGCCGTGCTCACAAGCGAGGTCCTGGACGAGAAGAAGTTCTCCGCATACGGGGTAGAGGAGTTCATATCGGATGGGATCATCAAGCTGGAGCAGCTGAGCGCGCGCAATGAGATAGAGAGGACGCTGCAGATAATCAAGATGCGCGGCCGGGGCTACAAGACAGAGGTGCTCCCGTTCAAGATCACAGGCAGCGGCATATGCATATTCCCCAGGATAAGCGCCCGCCTGAGCTATCTGTCGCCGATGGAAAGGATATCCACAGGCAACCGCATACTGGATGACATGATCCTGGGCGGCCTGTTTGTCGGGTCCTCGACCTTCATCATCGGCTCCAGCGGCACAGGCAAATCGCTCTTCGGCCTGCAGTTCCTCAAAGAAGGGCTGGATCGGGGCGAGCCGTGCCTGTATGCCGGGTTCGAGGAGAGCAAGGACCAGATAATCCGGAACGCGAAAAGCTTCGGCTGGGATCTTGCTCAGTACGAGAAGACGGGCCTTCTCACCTTCAGATGCATCTATCCGAGCCAGGTGTCTATCGACGAGCACATGTCGGACATCAAACAGATCGTCGAGTCAAAGGCGATAAAACGGTGCTTCGTGGATTCGCTCTCCTCGATATACAACTCTTTCGATTACAGCTCCTTCATCCGGTTCGTGAAGGCATTGAACGGCTATTTCAAATATAAAGGCGTTACATCGTTCTTCACGAGCGCAGGAGGCGACCAGCACCAGACAGGGGTCAGCGAAGGGCATGTCTCGGCCATATTCGATAATATCTTCATGCTCAGGAACGTCGAGATGAACGGCGAGCTGCGCCCGGTCTTGAACATCATCAAGGTGCGCGGCAGCGCGCACAGCAAGGGCCTGCGCAGGTATGATATCACGGATTACGGCATATCGATAGGCCAGCCTCTGGTAGGTTACGAAGGCATCACCACAGGAGTCACCAGGAAGGTATCCCAGACAGTTGATGAGCAGCTCGAGAACGAGTTCAAGAGATACATCGGCCCGATGGGGGTCCAGGCATACCGGGAGGTGTCCAGGAAGGGGATAACCCCTGAGAACCTCAGCGCGTATATCGATTCCCTGGCTTCTCAGAACATCATGAAGCGCACTGACGCCAATGATTTCAAGATGAACGCGCTGATGATACTGAAAAGCGCCGAGACCGCCCCGCTTCCGGCTGGGATCCAGGCTGGAAATGCAGAGGAAGGCAGCGCGAAAAAACCGGTTGATGCGAAGAAGCGGCGCGGGGTCCTTGGCAACCTCCTGGGAGGGGAGTGAGTCCCATGGCAGCCTCCAGGATCGGCACGAATGTCATGCTCGCTTCGCTCCTGATCGGATTGATACCGATAATCATCATGGGAGCCATATCCATAAGCACGGTCCGCGGTTCATTGAACTCGCAGATAACCAAGACTGTGCTGATGACCCTGGAATCCAAGGACGAGTCGCTTTTCACATATTATAATTCGGTGGAAGAGCGGACATCGGATATCGCAACGGACGCTGACATCGCAGACAGGCTCCTGCAGCTCGAAACCGAGAAGGGAGATGCATCAGCCACGAACCAGACGCTGAAAGAGCTGGACGACCTCCTGGGGCTGGATAAGAGATCCATGGACCAGGATCTGGCAGGCATATTCATCGCAGATACAGATGGGACTGTAATCGCTTCGACAGATCCGGCCGAGCTTGGGAAAGATGAGAAAGATGATGATTATTTCCAGTTTGGCCTCTCCCAGATTTATCTATCTGCCCATAGGGAGACAGACCTGCATTTCGGCCTGACGGATAGGTTCACTGTCGCGGCACCCGTAAAGGATCCTGTGAGCGGCAGGACGCTCGGGGTCCTGGTCAATGTCTTCAACAGGGACGGCATAGAGCAGATCCTGGCAGGAGGCAATCCCAATCCATCTTTTGAAAACACTGAAACAACTGGCAACCAGAGCGAGGCGAACGGGTTCCAGACCTTGCAGGTCTATCTCGTGGACACATCGAAGATAATGTTCCTCCAGCCCAAAGGCACGAACCTTTCGGCCCTGAAGGGCATGACCATAGACACTCCACCAGTCAATTCATGCTTCGCCAACCAGACCGGATTCGTCGGGACATACACCAATTATGCCAATGATGAGGTCCTCGGCGCATCCAGATGCCTTAAGAATCCGCGGATGGTCCTGATCGTGGAGGTATCCACCTCCGAGGCCTTCGGACCCGTGGATAAGGCCAACCTAATAATCGGCGTGGTTATCCTCTTCTTCGCAGCGCTCGTCATCCTGAGCGGGCTTGTCGTATCCAATGCCCTGACACGGCCGATCACGGATCTCACGGAGGTCATTGAGAAGATAAGCACAGGGAACCTGGATGTGCAGATCGACCCCAAACTCAAGGAATCGGATGATGAGATAGGGGAACTGGGAAGGGCTTTCGACCGCACGATAGTGAGCCTGAAGATGGCCATGAGAGAGACAGCGCCGGAGCTCAAACGGGAGAGCCAGGAACTGCGGAAACTGGTAGGGGAGAAGGAGAAGGCGGAAGCGCGCTATAGGGCGCTGATACAGACATCGCCGGATGCCATCACAGCCTCGGATCTCGAAGGCAGGATCACAGAGGTATCGGACCAGACGCTGAAGATCCATGGGTACACGAACGCGTCAGAGCTGATAGGCAAGAACGCGTTCGAACTGATAGCGCCTGAGGACCGCGAACGGGCGATGAACAACCTGAAGGCGACGGCCGAGAAGGGTTCGACAAGGCACATGCAGTATCATCTGCTGAGAAAAGACGGGTCGAGATTCATCGGGGAGCTTAACGCGACGGTCCTCAAGGATCCTGAAGGCAGGATCACAGGATTCGTCGCGACATCCAGGGACATCACAGAATCCCTGAAGGCCCAAGAAGCGGTCCGGGAATCGGAAGAGAAGCTGTCGCTCATCTTCCAGAACGTCGATGATGCTATCGTATTCCTGGATAAGAACGGCCGGATAGTGACTGCCAACAATACCCTCATCTCGATGAGCGGATACAACAAAGAAGACCTGCTCGGGAAACTAATCATTGAGCTTAGGATGTTCCCTCCTGCAAGCATCAAGAAGATGCTCGAGGAATTCGCAAAAAGCATAAGGAAGCAGAAGACAGGGCCTTTCGAAGTCGATGCATTCATGAAGGGCGGAGGCCCTCCGATGCGCCTCGAGATACGATGCTCGCCCATGGAGAAAGACGGTGAATTCGCCGGGATAGCCGCGATCGTACGTGACATAACCGAGCGGAAGAGGGCGGATGAAGCGCTCAGAGATAGCGAAGAGCGCAACCGCACCCTCATCGACCTATCGCCTGACGGGATCGTAGTGCATGACGGCGAGACGATACACTTCTCTAACCCGGCCGCCGCCAAACTCCTTGGCGCAGCGAGCCCGGGCGAACTCGTCGGGAAGCGCGTGTTCGATATCGTGCATCCTGATTACCGGAAGGTGGTCCAGAAAAGGGTCGAAAAGCAGAGGAGAGGGGAAGCGGTGCCGCATATCATGGAGAAGTTTATCAGGCTGGATGGTAAAACCATCGATGTGGATGTGGCCGCAGCGCCAGTCACTTACGAAGGTAAAACGGCGATGCAGGTCGTGTTCAGGAACATCACAGAATCCCTGAAAGCGCAGGAGGCTGTCCAAGAATCCGAGGAGAAGCTCTCGCTGATTTTCCAGAACGTCGAGGACGGCATCATATTCCTTGACAAGGATGGAAAGATATTGACTGCCAACGAGACGCTGACCAAGCTGAGCGGGTATAAATTGAGCGAGGTTGCGGGCAAGCGGCTTGATGAGCTGACGATGTTCACGCCCGAGAGCCTCGAGAAGATATTGAATGCATTCTCGCAAAGGATGGATGGGAAAAGCATAGAGCCTTATGAAGCCCAGGCAAGCAGGAAAGGAGGCGGGCCGCTCAGGACCGTGGAGATAAGGGGCAAGGCGATCCTGAAGGACGGGAAGCCGATAGGGGCAATCGCGATCTTGAGGGATATAACCGAGCGGAAGATCATAGAGGATACGCTGAAGGATTCGGAAGAGAAGCTCTCCTTGATCTTCAACAATGTGGAGGACTGCGTCGTCGTCCTGGACATCAACGGTGTGATAATCGCCTCCAACGACACGCTGAGCAGGCTGATCGGATATGGGAAAGATGAGGTCGTAGGCAAACAGATAACCGAGCTTGAGATGTTCCCGCAAGAGAGCAGGAAGAAGATACTGGATTCCTTCCTGAAGAGGATAAAGGGGAAGAAACTGGAGCCTTATGACGTGGTGGCTTTCAAGAAGGGGAGCAGGGTGCCTTTGACCTTCGAGATCCGCGCCTGGCCCGTCATCAAGGAAGGAAAGGCCACGGGCACAGTGGCCATCGTGCGGGATGTGACAGCGCACAAGCAAAGCGAAGACGCCATCAAGGCGAGCGAGGAACGCTACCGGCTCCTGACCGAGCTGACGAGCGAGGCGATAATAATCCATGACAACGGGAAATTGCTTGATGCCAACCAAGCGGCAGAAAGACTGTTCGGATATTCGCTAAAGGAAATCAAGGGCACGAATATATTCGATCTCATAGCGCCGGAATACCGTGATGTGGCAGTTAAAAGCGTACAGGCCGGCTACGAAGGAAAAAACAGGCTGCGGGTCGTGAAAAAGGATGGCTCGCTCGCCTGGATCGAATCGTGGGGAAAGCCGATCGAATTCGGGGGCCGTAAGGTGAGGATGGTCGCTTTGCGTGAGATCCCGGAGCAGGAAGCGGCGCAGAGAAGCAAGAACGAAGGGGCTAATAAGACGAAACGGAAGTGAGCGCTATGGCACATTCGATCGACAAGATGACGTCTTTGGACGGGTTGGATGAGCGCTCGCTCGGCAAGGTTATACTCATCGATATGCCAGAGGACCAGGAGCCTGAGATGTTCGCGCACTCGCTCAAGGAGCTCACCCGAAAAAGCTTCCAGGGGATATATATCTCGTTCCAAAGCCCTCCGGCACAGGTCCAGGGCATGATGGGCCGGGAGGACCTGGCCAAGGTCGTCTTTGTGGATGCGGCAAGCGGAGGGGAAGGCGTGGACAGAATCGTCCGCGAGATCTGCGTCTCGCTCACGAAAATGAGTTCACGGAAGAAATTCATCTTCCTCGCATCAGTATCGGATTTCTCCAAGCGCGTGCCTCTTTCGGAAACCATGAGATTGTTCGGGTTCCTGGACAGGATGATCCGGAAAAGCCACTCATCAGACCTTGTGCTTGTCTTGACCTCATCGCATGGAAGCATGGGGAAGGACCTGAGGCAAGGGATCGCGATCACGCCGGATAAGATCGTCTCCGGCTCGTTCTCCTGAATGATCCTCTTGGCAAACAATCGCCCGCAACCCAAACACATATTTAAAAAAAATTTGCGCGCTTTCATCCGCTCCGCCCGGGCTGGGAATGAGGAATCGCGCTTGATTTTTTATTGAAAAATCCGATGTGGCTTCATGGAAAGCCGGCGCCGCGCTCGATGGTCGGGCCTGATTCTAGGCAGAAGATCAACGCGGCTATCCCGACCCACACGTAATCGAGCATGTAGAAGAACGATGAGAGGATATTAGGGTCTGGGGAATTCAAGGATGTGAGATAGAAGAATGCTACATCCCCGAAAGCGCCGACGCCAAGAGCGAGGGCGAGAAGCATCCACGACCGGCTTTTCGAATATGAGAAGAAGGCGACCGCGAGCGGGATGGCGAGCGATACGAGAAGGGCGTCCTCTAGGACATAGGCCATGTTCACAAGGCTGACCTCGGGAGGCTGGTCTGTGTTGAAAATCGAATCAGTCAGGAAGATGAAGACCAGGGCCGTCAGCACTAGGAAAGACACGACCGCGAGGACCGCCGCCCTACGATGATACGATATCGAGACGAAGATGATGTAAAGGGAGTAAGCCATCGGCAGATAGCCTATCAGCCAGAAGAAATCTGCAAGCGAAAGGGACGGGTTTACGATGTTCAGGGCGAACTCATAGTATGCCCAAACGAGCTCAGCAATAAGCCAAATAATCTCGGCGACAGCCATCCAGAGGAAGCGCGAGGCGTACGGGTCGCCGCGGCTTTTCTGGATCTTATATGCGTAGAATGTGGCGGATGCTGAAAAGACCGCGAGCAGCACCAGGAGAATATCCACTGTGAGATCCGAATAGCTTTTTTGGAGCGAGAAGATGTAGAGGGCGCCGATGAGCAATGAGAGCAGGATGCCGGCGATTATGGCTATGTCCTCTTTTTTCATTTTATATCAACAGGCCAATTCTTCAGCAGCCCGCAGAGATAATTCAGATAACGTTAAAAATGATAACGAAAACTTAAAACGCATGAGACCAGTATCCCAAAGAGCATACGACAGGAGGTCGCGGAATAGCGCCAAGTGATCAGATGGAAACGATAAAGGAATCCTTCGAGAACGCGATCAGAAGGCATGACCGCGGAGCCATCATCATAGCGGAATTGAAGCAGGATTCATACGAGCGCTCGAACGCCTCCCTGGTCGGTTCATTGACTGCGCGCGGGTTCGAGGGCGTCTATATCTCCCTGCGCATGCCGTTCAAGGACGCGGTCGGCATATTCAAGGAAGAGGGGGCTGACATCAAAAAGATATTCCCTGTGGGGATCGGTGCGGGCGCTGCCAAGACAGGGAAGGATCAGCCTGAGAAAGGCCGCCCGGGGATGCTCAAGGATGATTTCAATGCGCAGGACATCGTCCGATTCATCCAGAATACGACTCCGAAGATGAAGAGCGCGAAGAAATTCATCTACCTGGATTCGGTCGGCGCCTTGTCATCTGCGAGGCCTCTTCCGGACCTGATGATGCTATTCGAATTCCTGACCCGCACCGTGAAGAAGCGCGAGATAGACTATTGCGTGCTGGTGTATGAAGAGTCGATGCCGAAAAAGAAATTCTTCAAGGACACTGCGATACATGCCGATGAGATCATCCAGGAGGCAAAAGGATAACGATGCTAATACGGCCAAGGTGAGTTGTTTATGGCTAACGAGACTTCGAGATGGTTCATGAAGAATATTATCCTCCCGAACAACGAGATAATCGACAAACCAGGGTATGTGATATCCAGATATGCAGGGAAAGGTACCAGATGCTTTGTCAGGGAGGTCTTCTTCCCTGAGCTGGTGATCTCCGAGATCGAGAGAAGGGTCATAAAGAGATACGGCGACCGGGGGAGGAAGGCGGTATACAGCGCAGGGAAATCCTGGGGGGTCAGATACGGCATAACAACAGGTCTCCCAAAGAAGAGCAGCATGCCCAAGAAGGATTTCGGTGAGTTCATGGACACGTTCATGAAATTCATGGAATCCGAGTATGCGACACGGGTCACATATACGCTCGATTATGAGAAGGACCGCTTTGTCTCGGAATACGAGAACCTCATGGTCTGCCGGATAAACGGCTGCGGGCAGTTCCTCACAGGCACGATGGACGGGGCATGGGAATATATGGCAGGCAGGAAGACCGAGGGCCTTCATGCGCGCTGCCAAGGCAGAGGCGATAAATGCTGCAGGATAGAATGCGCGCGCCCCGGGAGCCATAGGGACAAAGGCAAGGTCTTCAAAGCAAATGTGCCTGCGGACCTCGGCCTAGAGAAGGAATATTTCACGTTGAATTCTGTCCGCAAAGCCCAATATGCCAAGAACTCGTTCGCTGACCTGCTGGAGGGCAGGATATTCAGCTACAAAGGCGGTTTCTTCGAATGCAATGGGGATCGCTTCCTCCTGAACGAGGCCAGCTCGGTCTATTTCCTGGAAACGGAGCTCGGGAAACTCAAAGGCGGAGAAGAGATATTATTCAAGGCGGCTTTTGATTATTTCAAGGCTTTCGGCTTGAAAAACGCATCGTCCGCCCTCGTCCGCGACATGCTCCCGGCCCTAGGATGGGGCGATATAATAAGCGAGACGAGCGCGAAGAAAGCGTTCGTCAGGGGCTACCCCTGGACAAAATATGCGAAGAAGACCACGTTCCCGATCCTTCGCGGGATGCTCTCAGGCCTCGTGTCTTCATATGCAGGCAAGGACGTTATCTTCAGTAATGTGTCGCAGCACACATCCTCCGGATCGCTCGACCTTGTCCTGGTGGCGGATTAGATGGTGCTGAAGAAAGCCTTCGACTGGATGGTGATGAGCGATATCTATGCCTCGGCTATCGCAGCCGGGATAGCGATAATCGCGGCTGCTGTCTTGGGCCTCAAACTTGACCCCTTCGCCATCGCCGCGGTCTTTTTCACGGCATTGACAGTGTATTCATTGAACAGGCAGGACGACGGGGATATCGATGCGATAAATATCCCGGAAAGGACCAGGTTCGTCTCGAAAAAAGGCTGGATGATCCTGGTGTTCTCCACAGCGGGCTTCTTCGCCTTGCTGACATACGCATGGCTGTTCAGCTTCCAGGTATTCGTGATAATGGCATCGGTGTATATTCTGGGCCTGTTCTACAGCTTCCCGCTCCTTCGCCCCCTGAGCGGCATCCTCGGGTTCTCCAGGCTAAAGGAGCCATTGGGAGTGAAGAACCTGCTCATAAGCGGGATGTACGGCACTTTCGTCTTGATACCGATAGTGCATGCTCATGCTTTGTTTTCAACCCTTGCAGGCATCCTCTTCGCATTCATTTTCCTGCGCTTCTTCATCGTGAGCACCATATTCGACATGCGCGATATCGAAGGCGATTCGAAGAAGAATATAGTGACGATTCCGCTGACATTCGGCAAGGATACAACGCTCGGGCTTCTCCACGGATTGAACCTCCTGACCGTGCTGATAGGCATCGTTGGTTCGTTCTTCCATCTTGTGTCAGCGATGTTCGGGTCCATGATGCTGGCGACGTTCCTTTTCTCGCTGTATTACCTGGAGGAATGCAGGAAGGAGGATGCGGATATGCGCTACTTATGCAGCGTTGTTGTTGAGGCGGACTTCGTCCCTGCCCTCGCGATAGCTATACCGTTCCTGCTGATGCCGTTCTTCTGATCATGCCCCATAGGTTCCAAAAAAAGCGCGTGAAGAAAAAAAATTTAATAAAAAAATGGGCGAGCGTGCGGATCGGGGCGGGCGGATCGAGTATTGGTTGTTTTTATTCCGCGTTTAATTTTTTTATCGTGTTGTTTTTTATTATTTTATTTATTCTGCGAGAGCACCTTCATCCCTTGTGGCGTGAATTCGAAATCATAGATGCCCCCGCTGATTTTCGTGTTCCGCATCTTGACCACTTCGATCGTCCTCTGGGTCTCGCTGCCGATTGATGTGGCTTTCAGCGAAAGCACACCGTCGCATGCGAACTCGCTCACAGTGTCCCGGCTGTACCAATCGCTGTTCTTCGATACCTCCGAGGTCAGGATCGTGGTTATCCCCTTCTGCTGGAGCATCAGGACGAGATCCGTCACCATCTTCTTCACCACGATGCTGTTCCACTCGAGCGGCGTCGTCTGGTTCAGGTGCTTTGGCTCCCCATATAGGAGCTCGTCGGAGGGAATCTTGTCGATATCCACCAGCCTCTCGCGGGTATGCGCTGATAGCGCCATGAAGGTGAATGAGTCTATCGCCAGCCTATGGGGCTTGAATGAATGGATCGCTTTCTCAAGGTCGGCAAGCACCTGGCCGATAGTCAGTTTCGACATGCGCATGATGCGCACCATCCCCAGAGCCTCGAGCTTCTCGATATCCCATCCGAACTGCAGTGCCTGCTCGCGCAGCCTGTCCTCGTGCTGCTCGAATGACACGAAAAGGCCGCGTTCATCATGGTCCATTGCCCCCCTGGCGATGAACTGGAGCGACATGATCGTTTTCCCGCTTCCGACGCATCCTGGCAGCAGGATGACCGAACCTCGGCTTACCCCTCCTCCGATGAGCGGATCCAGGCCTTTTATCCCGAGCTTGACCCTGTCCGTAGTGATGACTCTGGTTTTCATGAACCCAGTAATCAGGTGAGATTTATAAGGTTTCAAGATATTGGCTGGACGCAGCGTGTATCAATCCCGTTCCCCCCTTTCATTTTTCTTCATCAACATGCGCTCGAGGGCAAGCGGTATCGAGAGGAGCGCCAGGAAAAGCACAAGGCTCGCGCCGATTATCGTCCAGTCATCCATGCCAAGGGCGATGACCCCGAAATATGTGCCGGCGGGCGTGAACAGTATGATGAGCTGGAGGATAAGCGACGATGCGACGGCCAGGTGCAGCCACTTGTTGGATAGGATCTGCGTTGCATACCTCCACCTGACAACATAGACGATGAGCATCTCCATGAATACCAGGCTCGTGAAAAGGATGGTCTGCGCCTCGGTCGCGGAGTCATGGGATAGTGAGTATGAATACGCCGCGAAGATGGCAGCGGTCGAGCAGATGCCGATCGAGAGGACCGTGAAAAGCGTGCGGGGATCGATTATCCTATCCTCTTTCTTCCTGGGCATCTTCTGCATCACACCGATCTGCGCCGGATCCACTCCGATAGCGAGGGCCGGGAGGCCGTCTGTGACGAGGTTTATCCAAAGCAGCTGGATCGCGATCTTCGAAGCTATCCCCAGGCCGAAAATCGATGAAAGGAAGATTATCAGGACCTCGGAGATGTTAGCCCCGAGCAGATAGACCACGAATTTCCGAATGTTGTCGAATGTCGCGCGTCCTTCCTGGATGGCATCGCGTATCGTGATGAAATTGTCGTCCAGCACGATCATGTCGCTGGCCTGCTTTGTGACTTCGGTCCCGCGGATTCCCATGCTGACCCCGACATCGGAATTCTTTATGGCAGCAGCGTCATTGACACCGTCGCCGGTCATACATACGACGTGCCCGCCTTTCTGGAGATAGCGGAGGATCATGACCTTGTGCTTCGGCGCTGTCCGAGCGAAGATGTCCGTCATGGCGAATGCGCGCTCAAGGGAGCCCTCATCCATGGAATCGAGCTCAGCGCCCGTAACTGCTTTGCCGGAAAAGCCGAGCTCCCGCCCGACAGCTTCGGCCGTGAACTTGTTGTCTCCTGTTATCATGATCACACGGATCCCAGCGCTCCTGCAATCGGCTATGGCTTCCTTCACGCCTTCCCTAGGCGGGTCTATCATCCCCATCAGGCCCAGGAAGATGAGCCCGCCTTCCGCATCCTTTTCTGTGGCTGATTTAGGGTCCTCCTTGTAGGCGAAACCGAGCACACGCAGGGCACTGCTCGCCATCGAATCGTTGATCGAGAGGATTTCGCGGCGATCGGTCTCTGACATTCTCTTCGTTTTTCCGCTTCTTCCGCCCAAGATTCGGTCGCAGCGTCCGAGAAGCACTTCCGGCGCGCCTTTTACGAACGAGAACCTCTTTTTGTTGTTTTCATTTATCGTGGACATCAATTTCCGCTCTGATGAGAACGGATTCTCGCCGACCCGCGGATATGCTCCCATCCCCGCATCGATATCGAGTCCGGATTTGACCGCAGCTATCAGGATCGCGATCTCTGTCGGGTCGCCCTTGAAAACCTGGCGGCCTTCTTCCCTCACTACACGCGAATCGTTGCAGAGAAGAGCGCACTGCATCAATGCGACCAGATCCTTTCCCATTAGGGCAGGATCCTGATCCGCGTTTTTGCGCGTATCATGGCCTTTACCTTTCACCTCTATGATGCCTTTTCCTGGCGCCCATATCCGGGTGACGGTCATGACATTCTCGGTCAGGGTCCCTGTCTTGTCTGTGCAGATGGTGTCTATCGAACCCAGGTCCTGGACCGTGGATAAGCGTCTTGTGAGCGCATGCTTCTTCAGCATCCTGTTCGTTGCCAAGGACAGGCCGAGGGTGACGACCGCTGGAAGGCCTTCTGGTATCGCCGCTACCCCAAGAGCCACCGCAGTTATGAAAACAAAGAGGAGGTCTTTATGCTGAAGCAGGATCTGGCTGATAGCGATGACCACCAGGATCGCGGCCGTGATGACGAATACCTTCCTGCCCAGGTCCTCTATCTCGATCTGGAACTGCGTGATTTTCTCTGGCGCTTCTGATATCTCCTTGGCGATCGCGCCTATCTCGCTATTGAGCCCGGTCTGCGTCACGATAGCCCGTCCTCTTCCCCGCGTGATAACGGAATTCATGAACACGAGGTTAGAGCGTTCGGCAAGGACCGCCCCTTCGCTCAATATACGGTCTTCCTTCTCTGAAGGCACGCTTTCCCCGGTGAGGCTGGATTCGTCGGCGTAGAGGGAGTGCGCTTCGAGCATGCGGCCGTCTGCCGCCACCTTGTCGCCTTCGCCGAGCAGAAGCACGTCCCCTGGAACGACCTCGATAGATGGTATCTCGACCTCGCGCCCGTCCCGGAATACCCTTGCCTTCGGAGCTGACATGCGGGTCAAGGCTTCTATGCTCTGCTCGGCCTTGTATTCCTGGAAGAAGCCGAATGCCGCGTTCGCCAGGACGATTATGAAAATAAGGATCGCATCGAAAATGTCTGCTTCCCCGAGTCGGAGCAGGCTGATGCCCAGAGATATGAATGCGGCGCAAAGTAGGATGATCACCAGCAGGTTGTTGAACTGGCTGATGAATATTGAAAGCCACGAGATCTTCTTCTTGATCTCTATGGAATTCGGCCCGTATCTTATCAGCCTCTCCGCTGCTTCCTCTTCATGGAGCCCCTTCTCCGAGGTATCGAGCAGTTTGAGGATCTCGTTTTTGGAGATCGCGTGCCATTCCATGAGCTAACGTTTACGAGGCATGATTTATTTACTTAATCATGGCGCGGGCTCGCTCGCGGAATCTCATTGGGTCCCGGTCTCGTTGCCCCGGACGATAGCGAGCATCGTGACCGTGAAATCCAGCGTCTTGTTGGCAAGCGGGCTGTTCGAATCCATGGTGATGGTCTCGTTGGTCTTGTTCAGGATCTTGTATACTGTCGCCGCTCCCGTAGTGGGGTTCGGCAGCTGGTAGGTCCGGTTCACATCGAGCGCGTATTCTATCCTCGCTGTCATGTTTCCGACCAAGCCGGTCACGACCTCGGGGATGCCGTTCACAGTCAGGTTCTGGCCAGGGCTGAGCAGATAGAATATCGTGACGTTCTGGTCATTGTAGTCCTGGATGAAGACTGTTCCGTAGTTCGTGTAGTATCCGGTGCCGTTCGATATGTTCACGCCTTGCGATTCGAGGTAGGTTCTTGGCACGACCTCGCTCATGTTCATGTCGTAATAGCGCGGGATCTGGATGACCTTCTTGGGGTCGTAGAGGCCGTAACCCCTCGCTGGGTCCACCTGGAAATGATCTGTCTCGTTGACGGTCATACCGAGCGTGTTGATGATGAAGCCGTCGATCATGCCCTTGTTGAACTCCTCTGTGAATGTGAGGGGGGCATATCTCCTGTAGGGGTTCAGGATGCCGGATTCATTGGCAAGGGTCGCATTGCTCGTATCCAATACCTTGCCATCTACGCGCAAGGTGTAATCCACAGTCGCAATGTCACCAATAGCCGCAGTATAGCCAGGAGGCAATGGAATAGAGCTGTTCGATAGGTTCGAAGGCGGATTGGTCGTTGCGTTAGCAGGCGGCGTCGTCGCGCTGCCTGGCGGGACGACAGTGCCGTTGCTCATTATAGGCGGCTGCCCTGCCGTATTGTTCGTAGCCGGAGGGTTCGGATTGATGCATCCGAGAAGCAATAGTCCGGCTGCCAATAGCATGAAGATGATGGTTTTGCGCATACTCTTCAACCTCCTTTCCGTCTGTAACCTTTTCTGATGACTAAAAAAATTGGGGTCACGGAGATTTGTTCCGCAAAAGCCAACGAGGAATACCTCATGGCTTTTGGATGAACCCTAGCCTTTTGCCCTAATAAGGGCATGAAGCCAAAAGGCTCGGGATTGAACTCCGATATGCAGGTGTCGGCTCGTGTGCTTCCGGGATATCCGGAAGCGGGATCTGGAGCCTGCCGTACTACCAGCTTATACTATAACCCCACACGTTAAAGCATTCAAACCACTAGCGGTTCGAATAGTATATTTTAGGGGGCGGACTGGTTTATATGGGTTTCTGAATGCTCCTGCCCCAGCCATAAGCCATAAAAACAGCCTGATCGAGAACATCCCCATGGACACCCGCGGATTTTTGGTAAAGCGCGCGCAGGAGACTAAGACAATACTTTGTTTCGGAGTGGATCCGGACAACCTTAAGATAGCCCCGGTCATGGGCGAAGGGACAACCATGGACATGGCGATCCCCCAGTTCTTCCACCCCATCATCGAGAAACTGCTCGACGAGAACGCAATATCCGCCATCAAGCCGAATTACGCGTATTTCGCGCAGTACGGCTTCGCCGGCTTCTATGCTCTCGAGGACATCATGCAGCACTACCGGAACAAGGTGCCGGTGATACTCGATGCCAAACGCGGGGATATCGGGAAAAGCAGCGAGGCCTATGCGAAAGAGGTGTATGACTTCTGGGGGGCTGATGCAGTGACTATCAGCCCGTATATGGGATACGATTCTGTTGCGCCGTTCCTGAAAGAAGACAAGCTCGCCTACATGCTTTGCAAGACATCGAACACCGGAAGCGAGGATTTCCAGGAATTGAAGCTGAAGAGCGGCGCGATATACGAGAAGGTCGCCCGGAAAGCTGTGGAATGGAAGACCGGCATCGTAGTAGGGGCGACAGACACCTCGATAAAGAAGATAATGAAGATAACAAAAGGGCATGTGCCGATGCTGATTCCCGGGATAGGCACGCAAGGCGGCGACCTTGGGATGGTCCTGAAGGCTATCAAGGATAACGCCGCGATACACCGCATCAACGCATCGTCCTCGATATCCTATGCTTACCAGAAATCCAAGGACAGGCCGCAGGATGCGGCGCTGGTCGAGGCGCAGAAGCTGAACAGCGAGATGAGGAAATATTTGTAACGGAGTAGGTAGTTACGATGAAAAAACCCAAATTGAAGCTATTCGTGCCTGAGAAGGATTCGCACAAGGGCCAGAACGGCAAGCTCCTTATCATAGGCGGGAGCAGGGGATACCACGGCGCGCCCATGTTCTCGATTCTCGCCGCGCGCAGGTTCGTAGACCTTCTTTATTTCTATCCGGGGGAGGACGACCCGCACTTGATCAGCGCCGTGAAAACGATACCTGAAGCCATGGTTGTCTATGACCTTGCAAGGCTCAGGGAAGTGGATTGCGTGCTTTTCGGGATTGGGTTGGGGGATGCCAAATTCGATACCGGCGCGCTTTCAGGCGCGAAAAGGCTTGTGATAGACGGCGACGGGCTCAAGGACATCAAGGATGACAATTGGATCCCGCCCGGCTCGATTTTAACGCCGCACGAGGGCGAATTCAGGATGTTCTTCGGGAAGGAAGGCATCCCGTCGAACGTGAAGGAGATGGCCAGGAAGAACGAATGCGTGATACTGAAGAAAGGGCCTGTGGATGTAATCTCTGATGGCAAACGGGTGGAGACGAACACGATACATAACCAGGGCATGACTCATGGGGGGACAGGGGATGTCCTTGCGGGTCTTGTGGCTGCACTGTATTGCAAGAATGATGCGTTCACGGCCGCATTCGCAGGAGCGAGGATAAACGGCATAGCAGGCAACATGGCGATGAAGAAGTACGGGTTCAACTTCTGCGCGAGCGATGTTGCTGACAACCTTTCGGAAGCGTACCGAATTTTCGAGAAGGAGAGGAAATGAGATAATAGGGCGAAAAAGAAAAAGAGATAAAAAACAAACAAAAATCAATAAAAAAATAACAAAATCGAAAAAGAATGATCGCGCGTCCCGCTCGTCTCGTTCGCTCGTATCGTTTTATTTTTTTTATTTCTTCATGCGCTTCGCGCCTGGTCTTGCCAAGAACCAGACTATCGCGGTTAATGCAATCACGACACCAGCAGCGATCGCGATCGTGTAGGCTGATGGCAATCCTTCTGCCTCCGGGGGTTGTTGCGGAACTTCGCTTGCAGGCCTGATGCTGAATGTTGAATCCGAGGCATCCTCGGCCGTGTTGACCCCGTCGCTAGAGCGGACCTTGATGAGATAGCCGGAGCCTTCATCAAATCCTGCGGTGCTGAAAGCATACTCGGTCTTCTCAATATCCCAATCGAGCGGATTCCAGGTCTTGCCACCATCGCTGCTGAAGCCGAGCGAGTATGTGAGCTTGTCATTGTCCGAATCCGAACCTTCCCATTTTATCGTATAATCCTGCCCGATTGCGAGTGTCTCATTGCCATTCGGGTAGATGATGCGGACCTGCGGCTTGTTTGCCGAGACATCACGGGATGCAAGCACCATGCCGCTCTGGTCGCGGAGCTCTATGCGCTTTGTACCATCCACCCACCCCACCCGATATGAGAAATAATACGTCGACATCGGCATCGGCGGGACCGGTTCTTGGCTGGTCACTATGAATGAAGGGGAGAAAGTAAATGAGCCAAGCTCGTTGTTGGATTGACCGAGCAGGACTATGCTGTAGGTGGCATTTATATCGGACTGTTCGAGCGTTGAATTCTCGAGCATTATAAACGGATAGAATCCGCTCGACCCGTTCTTGGATATCCAGCCCCGCACCTGCAAGGCCTTCGGATCAGATTCGTTGGCGAAATGGATCAATGCGCTGAGGTAGCCACCGAAGGAGACGTTGTCCCCTTCCCTCCATCTCGTGCCGTTCAAGCGGTTCCAGCCATTCCAGCCGACCGCATCTGCGAAATATGCGTTTCCGCGATATGTCATGTAATTGGAGTATTGGCCGCTTTGGGGGTCTGTCCCGCCAATCCAGACGCCTTTCTCATAGCTCCGCCAGCGGTATAACGAAAAGCCTTCGTCAGCAAGGCAGTCGCCGCAGAACCCGCTGTTGCCGAAACTTGGATAGCAACTGTAGCACTCGGGCTCGAAATCCAGTTGAGCGTGGTTGAACTCGTGCGCCAGGGTCTGGTCGCTGGCCCCATCGTATGCGAATGTCCAGTCGAAGCAGGTGCCAAGATCCTGGGATGGCGTATCGTTGCTCCAGTAAGCGAGCTCGTGGTTCCAGTCGTTGCCATGGATCAGTATCCCAGCGTCCACATTCGCGTAACCTGTGTTATAGCTTGACATGGATTGGCCGCAGCATCCGAAGATCGGCATGAAGACAACGAAATCGCATCCTTTTTCTGCCTGGATTGCGGCCTTCAGGTCACCCCTGAACCACCATACCTTATCGGCATAGTATTCACCGGTATGGTTCACTGCTTCAACGGATGTCGGGCAGAGGCGGCGCTCGGGACTCCGGTCGACGATATAATCATCAAGGAAGTACAGCTTATCCTCCATGAAATAATAGCTGACCTTGTAGTCCGCGACAGGGTAGACGCTTGTGAAATAATCCACCTGCATCCTAGCCTCGTCCTTCAGCCTCTCGATATCCCGCAGGTTCAATGCCATGGAAAGCGGGGCGAAACCCGTGTGATGGGTGTTCTCATAGTTGAACACATCATTGTACCGCCCCGATATGTCGCTATATCCCATCTCGGATAGATAATGCGCATAGCTGCCTTCAGATTCCATCGGGGATTTCTTCAAATTGAAAAGCATCGGGGCAAAACAGAAGCTCCAGCCTCGCATGGTCCCGATATCAGTCGACGAGTAATCAGCATGGTTGTTACGCTCGTTCGTCTCGCTTATCTCGTTTGAAGGGTCTATATCCGCAGAGAAGCTTGCCTGATTTGCTTTTGGTTTCGGAGCCGCCCGGATATCGGGCCAGTAAACGCCTTCCCTGAAACCCGCTGCGATTATGCCGTTTGGATCTGTGGCAAAATCGAATGACCTATTCTTCTGCCAATCCGGCAATATCGGAAGGATTATCTCGAAATCCTTGGCGTTTGCCGGGATCACGATCGGCCCCCATATCTCAGGGTATTGCCAGCCTGGAGGGGCAGTGAACGCCATAGCGCCCGCTTCAGGCCCCTTGTCCCATTCCGAATCCGGAAGGGTTAGCCTTATTCGTGTCTCGACCGGATATGCGAAGGTCGAATCCACTTTTATCCGGAAAGCAGTGTCCTTGCCTTTGACAAGCGGAGCGCCGTATAGCACCTGCACCGGCGCGGTGGCTTTGATCGAGAGGTCTCCGATCCCTTCCGGAACAGTCGCATTGTAATCGGTTGAGATGCTGTTGCCAGCAAGATCGCATGCCTTGAGGCGCAGGTCGAGCTCATGGCCCTTCACCGCGCTGCCATGCAGAAGAGGAAGCTCGCAGGGTGAGGCATTGCACTGTTTCGAGATGTTCATGCTGGTCGCAGCAACAGGCCCAAGCAAAGGCCCGGAGTAGTCGGATTGGAACATCGAGATCCCATCCGTCCCATTGATTCTGATGCTGGCGATGCCTTTTGGATCGGTTCCCCTGACAACCAGGCTCCAGTTATCTGGTTGGGATGGGTTCGATGAAGAAGTGATCACGAACGTTGGCTGCAATTGCGGCGGGGTCAGATCCATGGGACTGAAATCGAAATCATATCCCCTGTTGCTCACATTGGTCAGGACATAGTTGCTTTTCCTCGCCTTAAAGGAACCCTGCCAAGGGCACTGTTCGCCGTACGGCTGATACATGGGCGTTATCATATAGGTCCGGTTGCATGCGAGAGTCGTGGTATAATCCAGGGGGCCTGGATCCATGAAAGCCTCCTCTCCCACCCATAGCCTCGTGACATTCAGATAATCCACAGTCCCGTTTTGCTTGCATATCGTCAGCGGCGGGAGGCAGGTGAATGGAGGTGTCGGAGAACAGGACGACGAGATGGATTCTGCTTCGCAGACCTGCACCTGCACTGTCTTCGAATAATAGGTGAAATTGTAAAGGCGTCCGGAGAGAAGGCATGGGATAGGGTGCTGTTCGAGCGGGATCTCGTGCACAGGCGGAAGCGAGACTTTTGAGACATTGATTGTCCTTTCTTCTGAAATGCCTCGGTTACCGCTCTGGTCGAACGCATCTGCCTTATAGGAATAGACGCCTTCGGGGAGAAGGCCCACATTGAAAATGCATCTCCATGCGTTGTCTTCCGGGAGATATTCAGGCGATGGGCAATCCTTGACGATCGCTCCGCTGATCCATATGCGGATACGGGTGACATTATTTTCGTCCATGGCGCCCGCGGTGAATGTGATATTCGAGATCGTGGTGGCTGGCAGCGGGGAATAACCGGCTGCAACAGTAGGCGGTTCTGTGTCGGCTTGTGCACATTGGATCCCAGCTTGGTCACACCCACTGCTACAGGTCTCCTGCGTGTAGACGCAATCATTGTCCTGCCCGACGTAAGGGGCATAATAGCGGATATTGTTTTCGCAGTATTCCGGGCAGACCGAAAGCTCGCAGCCGTTCCAGTAATCAGGCCCCTTGAAACGCAGCGTCACGTTCTTCTTCAGGACCGGTGAGTATGAAGTCCTCCAGTACTCGTAGGAGGGCCAGATGTCCCAAAGACCGGTCTGGTCTATCGTGAAGGCTTTGCTGAAATGCATGGCGACGGAAGCGGAAAGGGTTTTGTCGGCTTTGACGCCGGCAGTATCGTGGTTGGCATTGTCCTTGTCGCGTATCGCTGCGAAGATGCCTTTATCTGTGAAATTGATGTCTTCCGAAGCAGTGTTCCTGATATCGAATGTGACGGTCAGGGCGCTTCCCACTGTGAGATTATCCGGGCCGGTCACGGAAAAATCAGTCAGTTCGAGCGAATCGTCCGACACGTCGGGGCCGTCGAAGGAGCAGTAGGTTTTCGCATCCGCAAGCGGAACGAGAAGAGTGAGAAAAAGCATGGCGCCTAAAATAACCAGGAACCGAATCGAGCCGAACAATCGAGCTGCCATGATGAGGATAGACAGAATGGATTTTAATTGCTTATGACGTGCCGGATGACTGGGGAAAAGGAGAGGGAAAATAAACATGAAGGAAGAAACAGAAAAAAAGGAAAAGACGAATTTTATTACTCATCGCGGTTTGTTGGCGCCATCACGCGAACGACAGAGTATTTCCTCTCGAAGTTGAGGAACCCGAGATTTATCCTCGTCTTCGATTCCACTAAATCGAGTATGGTATTGACCGCGTAGTATGAGATGGTTATTCCGCTTGCGAATGTCAAGCGCTCGACCGCGACTATTGGAATAAGCATTATCCACGTCGCTGCCGGGATGTTGAACGCGTATAGGAACAGGACGCTCCCGACCGCATGCGCAGTGAATGTTGCGCCCAGGGACCTTGCGAATATGTTCTGCTTGTAGAACGAGGCCGCTATCGGGATGAGCCAGTACAACGGATAGAACCAGGCAGCTCCGCCGACCGGAGATAGCCAGAACGCAATCATGCAAACTGCCGCCACGATGGCGCTCATCTTGCCTTTAGCCCCGAAATATATCGCAGCGAACACCGCTGGCAGGAAAAATACGAATGCCATCAGGTCCAGGGATTTTCCGCTGATAAGCTGGTTGATGATTTGAACGAAAACGACAGAAATTACGCCCAGCCCTGAACCAAGTATCCCACCAGCTATCGGGCCGATGAACTGGAACATGGTGAAGCTCTTGGAGTTGGCGCCCAGTATCGGGGAAAACTGCACCTGGCTCAGCAATACAGCGAGCACAGAGAAAACAGCTAGGAAAACAATAATGCGCCGGTCTATCTTAAGTTTGGACAAATCCATTCCTCCCACCTCGAAATGACAGATTTACCGAGTACTTGTGCTGATTGGCAGTTTACCCGATAATGTCTATTCATTTTGGAAACAGTTATAATCCGATGCGATACAACCATCAATCAACGACGAGGTGGAGAAGATAATGGGGAACGTGGACAGCGAGCGGATGGTATCCTATCTCTATTCGCTCAATCGAAAAGGGCCTAAACTGGGCCTTGAGAGGGTCGCTGACCTTTTGACCCGGTTGGATGAGCCCCAGAACAGCTTCACTCCTGTCCTTGTCGGAGGCACCAATGGCAAAGGTTCGACAACAGCCATTCTATCCACGATCCTTCGCCAGTCCGGATACCGGGTCGGAACATACACGAGCCCGCACCTCACGAATATCACAGAACGCATCGCATTTAATGGGAAGCCGATTCCCGAGGACGCGCTTTTCAGGATAGTGGAACGGATACGTTCTGTCTCTGAGGAGATGGAGAAGGAAGGGCTGAGCCCGCCCACGTTCTTCGAGACCATGACGGCTGCGGCGTTCATATATTTCAAGGAAAAGGAGTGCGATTTCGCTGTCCTGGAAGTCGGCATGGGCGGAAGGCTTGATGCGACCAATGTCACCAACCCGCCTGTATCGATAATCACGAACATCTCGCTAGAACACACCAAGATTTTGGGCGACACGAAGGTCAAGATCGCAGGGGAAAAGGCAGGGATAATCAAGAGGAACGGCCTGCTGATTACTGCCACCAGGGACGAAGACGTTTTCGATGTCTTCGAGCGCACTTGTAGGGAGTGCGGTTCCCGGATCGCGAGAATCGGGAGAGACATCAAATACGAGAAAAAAACAAACACAAACGAGAAAATCGCGGACGATTTCTATTCACAATGTTTTGATATGACGAGCGAGAGCGAGAATAGAGAAAAAATTTCATTTTCGGATCTTCGTCTTCGTCTCCTCGGCGACCACCAGCTCGATAATGCCTCTTGCGCGATCGCTGCTGCGCTCGAACTCGAAAGGCTCGGTTTCAAAAAAATATCCGATAGCTCGATCCGGCAGGGTCTTGAAAACGTTGTTTGGCCCGGCCGCTTCGAAATCGTACAGAGGGATCCGCTTGTCATCCTCGACAGCGCAAAGGACCTGGAGGCAATGAAGGCGCTGAGAGCGAATATCGAAATGTATTCGCAATCGATTCGAGCTCAAAATAGTATTGGCGGGGGCAATAGAAAACTTGTCCTGGTCGTGAGCATCTCATCGGATAAAAATTACCAGGGCATGCTCGATACCATAATCCCGCTCGCTGATGAGGTCATAGCGTCCGCGCACGCCGTCCGCAACCGCTCCTTGGAGCCTGGGATAATCGCGGAGAGGTGCATTGCGCTTTCCAAAAAATATTTAATCATCCGTGATGTGAAGATAGCAACGGAAAAAGCGCTTGCGATGGCTGGGAAGGACGGCATTGTCCTGGTCACTGGCTCGGTCTTCACTGTCGGCGAGGCCAGGGAGATCTGGGTGACAAATCCAGAAGGACGGCTCGGACGCGAACTGAACGAGGCCCCTGCGCCGTAAGCAATTGCACTACTATCCGAACAGGTCGATTCTGATGAAAGACGATATCAAGCACGGGAAGAGGAGAGAAGAAAGCAAATACGCCACGGGATTCTCTGACAACTACGAGCCGCTGGAAGCACTCGATCTGTCGAAAGTGAAGACGACCGATGATCTTGTCCGGGGCATGAAAAGATGCGCATTCGGAGCCAGGAATGTAGGCGAAGCCGCTGATGTCCTTGAGGCCATGGCAAGGGACAAGGATTGCTACAAGGTGCTGACCTTATCCGGCGCCATGACTGTGGCAAAGATGGGCCTTGTCATCTGCGATATGATCGATACGGGCATGGTGGATGCCGTGATAAGCACCGGCGCCCTGATGGCCCATGGTTTTGTCGAATCAGTCGGGATGAGGCATTTCAAATACACCTGGAACATGCAGGACGAGGAGCTCTATGAGAAAGGATACGACCGCGTCTACGATACCCTTGAGCTTGAGAAGAATTTGGATGACGTGTCAGAGATAATAGAGAAGACGCTCTCGGCCGTACCTGATGAAGAGGTCCTCTGCAGCCATAAGATCCACCGCATGCTGGGAGAATACCTTGTGAAGAACACGAAGGGAAGGGGCGTCCTGAAGTCGGCATTTGAGCGGAATGTCCCGGTCTACGTTCCGGCGTACACTGACAGCGAACTAGGCCTTGATTTCGCGCTCCACAACCGCAAAAGGGCGCTCGAGAAGCGCAAGCAGCTTATGTTCAACCCGTTCCTGGATCTTGAGGATTTCACAGGCAGGATAAATGTGGCCAAGAAAATCGGTATCTTCACTATCGGCGGAGGCGTTCCCCGCAACTGGGCCCAGCAGGCCGCGTGCTATCTTGACCTTATCAACAACAGGGTAGGCAACGGGAAAGACTTCAAGAGGTATTCCTATGCTGTGCGCATATGCCCTGAACCTGCCCACTGGGGGGGGATGTCAGGATGCACATACTCAGAAGGGGTCAGCTGGGGCAAGATCGTGCCGGCGAACGAAGGGGGCAGGTATGTCGAGGTGCTGGATGATGCGACGATAGCATGGCCCCTCATAGTGAAAGCAGTAAGCGAGAGGCTGGAGAAGCAGAGAAAATAAGATGAAGATCATCGGGTGGTGTTCGAAAAGATGGCAATCAAGGATATCGAAATCAGCGCAAGTGGTGGGTTGGATATCGAGTCTGAGTACCTGAATTGCGGTTTTCAGGCGACGAACCTGGCACGGGGCATCTCCATCATCAGGGAGATGAAAAAAAAGAAAGCCACGGTATTCTTGACATTCACATCGAATCTCATAGGGTCCGGCCTCCGGGGCGTGATCACCAAGATGTGCAAGGAAAGGTTCGTCGATTGCATCATAACTGCCGGCGGCTCGCTCGACCATGATTTGATAAAATCAAGGATGAAGTACGAGCTCGGCGAGTTCGTCATGGATGATGTGAAGCTCCATGAGAAAGGGATCAACCGTCTCGGGAACATCCTCATCCCGAACGAATGCTACGAGTATCTAGAAGGATTCATGAAAGAGACTTACGAGTCGCTCTATTCATCCGGAAATAAATTGCCTTCGCCTTCCGAGATCGCCCGTAAGATTGGTGAGAAAATAGGCGAGAAGAACAGCGAAAAGAATGATGAAGGGAGCAGCGGATCTGGCGCTCAGGGTTCGTTCCTCTATTGGTGCACGAAAAACAAAATCCCTGTCTATTGCCCAGGGATAACGGATTCCGCTATCGGCCTCCAGACATATTTCTTCAAGCAGAAGCGCAAGGATTTCGGGATAGATGTGACAAAAGACATGAACGAGCTAGCGCAACTGGCGATGAATGCGGATAAGACGGGAGGCATCGTTTTGGGGGGCGGGATTTCGAAACACCACGCGATCGGGGTAAACCTGTTGCGCGGCGGATTCGATTATGCTGTCTATGTCACGACATCCTCTCCATGGGATGGTTCCTTATCAGGCGCGCGCACGAACGAAGGCATCTCCTGGGGCAAGATCAAGGAGAAGGCGAACCACGTCACGATAGATTGCGATGCCACGATAGCGTTCCCGCTGATGATGAAGCCGTTCTTGCGATGAAGGAAACCGGCTCAGTCCGGCAACCAAGCTTAATAATATTAACGCGCTTTAACCTGCCATGGCTGACATCATAATCGCATTGATAGTCGCATTCTTTGCCGGGATCCTTGTCAAGGCAGTGGATTGGCTTGATGACGACAAGAAGAGCAAGCATCCGATAAAATTCGTCCTTGCCGTGTTCTACGGCCTGGCTATAGGATATCTAATCGGAACAGCCTCATTCGCGCTGATCTTCCTTTCAGCCCTGATAGCGCAGATCCTGGCCAGGAAAGTCGACACTATGGCGCACCTGGTCGGATTCACGATAGCTGTCCTATCGCTCCTGGTTTTCGGGGTCCCTTATATGAATCTCGCGCTGCTCGCATACTTCCTCGTGCTTGCGTTCATCGACGAGGGAGAGTTCGTAGGCAAACTGAAGTTCATAAGCGACTACAGACCGTTCCTGAAGGTCGGGGCGCTCCCGCTGATCCTGGTCGGCAGATGGGACTACTTCGTCGGCATAATGGTGTTCGATTTCGGCTACGAGCTCACGAGATATGTACTGATACGGCAGTATGGGCCCAAGAAAGCCAAATAAAAAGGATCGAGCACCTAGCCAAAGCGATATAAAGAAATACAGACGATAGCTATCTATGGCGGAGCAGGGCGGGCTTGATTTTGCTGTCAGATACCCTTTCAGCCCCAGCGCCAAGGATGCGATCGCCGGCATTGCGGTGAACGATCGCATAATCATCCTAGCCCGGAACCGGATAATGAAGGCGCTCATGAACGATTCCTCTGGCCGGATGCTCATACACGAAGCCGACAAGAAGGAGGATATCGCCTCTTTCGCTGTCGCCAGGATGATACTCGGCATCCTCAGGAACAATTACCTCACGAATACCTTCGCGGTGAACGAATCCAAGACCATGGATCGGTATCTCAACCGCGAAGACGACGAGACGGCGATGATCGTATCCGAGATATTCGGGATCAGCCCGAAACCAAAGGCTGGGGGGAAAGGCGGTGAGGAGAGTTTCGAGCTGGACCTGCCCACATATCTGAGATTCTGCCCCCGCTCGCCTGCTTATCGGCTCATCAACCGCAGGCTGATACATGGCATGGTCGAGATCAAGAGCAATGAGTGGAAACGAATCGTGCAGGAGGCAGCTAGAAAGCATATCGAGCGCATCCCGATAGTGAAGGATCCTCCGGAGGAGCTGAAGGAGGCCGGGAAGAAAATCTTGGAATCGCTCCCGAAAACCGAGAATACGAAACTGGAAGCCATCAAAGTCGAGGACCACCCGCCATGCGTGGCCAAGCTCCTGGAGAGCCTGGGGAAGCACGAGAACCTGCCGCACCAGGCTAGATGGTATCTTGCCACCTATTTCCTTTCGTTGAACACGAGCGAGGATGATATCGTCAAGATCTTCTCAGGGGCGCCTGATTACAGCGAGAAGGTCACCCGCTACCAGGTAGCCCATATAAAGAAGAAAGGCTATAGCGTGCCTTCCTGCGCGACGGTCCTTGGATATGGGTTGTGCGTAGCTGATTGCAGGATAGGCAGCCCGCTCGCTTGGCACAGGCTCGGCAGGCAGAGGAAAGGGGAGATAAAAAGATGAACGAACAGGAGAGGCAGCTGATGGCGAAGATATTCGCAGGGTATTACGCCGAAGCCGAACTGGATATCCCGAGTATCGAGCATAGGGAATTCGGGATCGGCAACTACAAGAAGATAGATGCCAGGCACCTGAGTTTCGCAAATGTCTCGGATTTCCGCCGCTACCTGACCACGAACACGCCGTTCTTCGTCTCGCACTCGACTTCATATTACGATTTCCCTGCAGCGACACCTATCCAGAAGAAACAATGGACCGGGGCAGATGTCGTTTTCGACCTTGACATCCATGCGACCGGGAAATACGCGGCTTATGCGAAACTGGATATGGTGAAGGCGGATCTCCTGCGTCTCGTGGACGATTTTCTTATCGGCGATTTCGGTGTGGATGAGAAGGACCTTATCATCAATTTCTCCGGCAACCGGGGCTATCACGTGCATATCCGGGATCCGCGGTTCCTGCCCCTCGGGGGCGATGAGAGGAGGGAGCTTGTCGATTACATCATGGGACATGGCCTTGATTATTCGAAGTTCTTCTCTGATTCATATACGACGGATTCGAAGAAGGCGAGGCTGATCGGGCCGCGGCCAGTGGAAGGCGGGTATCGCGGGCGTTTTACGCGCGGAGTGATAAGATTGCTCGAGACTGAGCCCAAATCCATCTCGCGCCTTTTTTCGGATCCAATGAAACGCGAATTCTTCATCTCCGGTATCAAAGAGGGGAATTGGAGCAAGACCTCGCTGAAGTTCGATGACCTGGTGTCCAGGCTGAAGATAGTCGCAGACGGCCTTGCCGTACAATCCGTGGATACTGATGCTGGTGTGACACAGGACCTAAGCAAACTGATCAGGGTACCGAACACTATACATGGCGAGACAGGCCTCATCGCAAAGATGTTGAAGGGCAGAGGCTCCATCGAGAGATTCGAGCCCTTGCGCGATGCGCTCATCGAGACGAAGGCTATTGCCGATGAGACGATGATGATACTTTTCACTGAGGATGTGCCGGCGCTGGTTTTAGGCGGCGAGACGCTGGGACCGTTCAAGAAGGATGAGCGGAAGGAGTCCCGGCTGCCCCTGAGCATATTCTATGTGCTCAAGGGAAGCGCTTCGGTAGTGATAAGGTAAGAGAAAAGAGAAATAGAATTAGAAAAATAAAGCGGCTTGCCGCGTTGTTATTATTTCTCGCCTTTCTTCAGCGAGATCGAAGGCGGGCTCTGCTCCTTGCTTATCTGGATCCTCGGCGGAATCAATGGAGCCGTGAGTCCCATGACCCTTGCTAAAAGCGTGCCGTTCGCGCTTCCGCTGTAATTTATCGCGCTCAGGACAAGCTCGGCATAGCTCTCAGGGATCTTGCTGCTCTTCTTCCATGAATCCATGATCTCCTTCGAGAGCTTCTCATCCTCGCGTGATATGAGGACTCCCTTGATCTTGAGCTGGCCGACGTTCTGGTCATAATTGGCGGTGTACACATACGTGACCTCGACATTCCCATCGGCCATGATGACGCTCTCGAGCGAGATGTTTATGCTAAGGCCCTTTATGCTTTCGCGGCTCGTCCTTGATCCGCTGGCTTCGAGTATCCTTTCACCTACAATCATTCGATTCGCCTCCTAAATTAGTGATGGTGGGAAATCTATATGATAAGATATTAAAAGCTGAGGTTAGGCCTGCATCCCGGGCCCTCAATCCCAATAAAAACGTTTCCGCACAACAAAGGAGCCTATGCCTGGTTTCGACCAGATTCTTTCTAAACGTTCCATCTTCAAGGATGTCACAGTGCTCTCGCCGCATTTCGTGCCCAAGGACCTGCCTTTCAGGGAGCGGCATATCAGCGAGATAATGACAGTCCTTTCGCCTGCCCTGAAATCACAGAAACCTAGGAACCTGATAGTATACGGGAAGACCGGGACCGGCAAGACCTGCTGCATGAAGAAGATCATGGAGGAGTTCGAGAGATACAGGAAAGACAAGGGCTCCAGCATGCAGTACGTGAACTGCAGGATCTACAACTCGCGCTACCGGATCCTTCAACGAATACTCAAGGATTATGTGCCGGAACTGGACAAATCAGGGTTCGGCCTGCCATTCTTATACGAGAAGCTCATAGAGCTCGCCTCAAGCGGGGTCCAGATGGTCATCGTGCTCGATGAAGTGGATATGGTCAAAGATTTGGATGAGCTGGTCTACACGCTGACACGCTCGAACGATGAGATCAAGAAGGGCGGGGTCAGCATCGTCGGGATATCGAACAAGCTCTCCTTCAAGGACGCCCTCGACCCCAGGAGCAGGAGCTCGCTGTATGAGACAGAGATGATATTCGAGCCATATACTGCTGAGCAGCTCCAAAAGATCCTTCTGCAACGGGTAGATATGGGCTTCGAGAAGAATGTCGTGGAGCCAGCGGCTGTCAATCTTGCAGCCGCGATCACCTCGCAGGAGAGCGGCGATGCGCGTTTTGCACTGAAACTGCTCAACAAGGCTGGCGAGGTCGCAGAGCAGGAAGGCAGGATGAAGCTGACCGACCATGATGTCGAATCAGCAAGGAAGCAGGTTGAGCTCGACCTGACAATGGAGACAGTGAACACCCTCCCTGACATGCACCAGATCGTACTATTCGCTATCGCATCGATCACATTGTCCGGGAGCAAGTATTCAAGGCTGGAAGGCGTGGAGAGCGGTTTCCTTTTCTCGGGCGAGGTCTACGAAGAGTACGAGAACACGTGCAAGAAGCTGCGCAAGAGGCCCAGGAGCACCAGATGGTACAAGGAATACCTAAACGAGCTCGAGATGCTGGGGCTGATTACAACCACGCCGAGCGGCAAGGGGATACGTGGCCAGACCACTCTTATCAAGATGGGGCCGAATCCGCAAAGCATAATGGAGATAGTGAGGCCGAATCTTTTTGGCGCCAAAGAGTGAAAATCAGCAGTTATAGCGATCCCTTGTTATCAGTGTCTTATCTGATTTCTCTTAACTCATCCACCATCCGTATCATGTTTATCTTGCCGTATTTCTCGACATGCACGATCCCGCGGCCCTCAAGTTTCTTGACTATCCTGTGGGCTTTCAGCCGAGACATGCCTGGAAGACGGGCTATCTCGCTCTGGGTCGTCATGCCTTCCTTGTCCAGGAGAAGGCGCAGGACCTCGCGGTCTTCCGGTGTCAGGAATTTCATGATGATATCCATGTTGGTCTTGACGACCTGCTTCTGCTTCTCAAGCTGCGTGTTCAGCAGGCTGTACACTATCAATCCGGAACCAAGACCGAAAAGGCCCATCAGGACCATGAACTGGACATGGTATTGCATGATCGGCTGGAGAATGCCCGGCACTGGCTGGCCGACAGAATAAAGAGAGAAGACCAGGACTAGCACTGTTATCAGGAAGATGAAAATCGAGACCACGATGAGCCCTGCCACTATCTTCTTTGGATCATCCATGACGAGGAAAATGATTGTTTCATGTTTTAATATATATTGTTTCAGCGCCTTGAAACATCAGAAACACAATTTCAGCGAGGTGGAATGATGGAAGAGGGGATCAAGATCCAGAAAACGACGCTGGCATTGCTTGTGGCGCTTATCGGTGTGATGATTCTAGGTGCGTATATCGTGAGCGCTTCATCTTTCGCATCATCTTCCAGATCCGGAACCGATGGGGGGCAAAAAACAGGGACAAACGATACTGGACCAGGCCCGGCGCAAATCCAAGAAAAAATCCAGGGCATATACTTACATGCGAACCGCGACGGGACCTATGATAAGCAAGAGATAACGGTAAATCAGAACCAACCTGTGCGCCTGCATTTCACTGCTGATGCGTCAGCCGGATGCGGCAGGCAGGTGGTCATCTACGGCCTTGGTATCAGCGCTTCATCCATGAACGGCGAGGAAGGTACAGCTGATTTCACGCCGAAAGATGCCGGAACTTATGATATAAGCTGCGGGATGAGGATGTGGGGACCGGCTAAATTGATTGTAAGATGAAGGAGGGGATCAAAATGGAGAAAACGATTGAGGTTGGAGGCATGCGATGCAAATCGTGCGCGAATCATCTCAAGGAAGCGATTTCAGGGATAGAGGGGGTTTCGAGCGTCGAGGCGGATCACGTAAAAGGGGTGGTCAGGGTCTATATGACGGATCCTCTGGCCATAGTGGACGTGAAGAAAGCCATAGAGGACGAAGGCTACAAGGTGGTAGAGTGAGTGATGGGCAAACCAGCGAAAGCAGTTGCTGTCAGGAAGCCAGGGGGGATCCGAAACGGGTGATTGCCTACCTTCGGGATGTGTTGGCTGGAGAGGAGCGGGTCAGGCTGGAATCGGATATCTTGAAATTCTCCCTCGGCTCGCTCCTCGCGCTCGCTTTGTTGGGGATTGGATTGTTCGCATTGGGCCTTGGAAGCGAGATGAGATCGTCGTCATATCCGATTCTGCTCCTTCTCGGGGCTGGGACTTCGGTCATGACGGTCGCATCGTACAACCATATGGCATCCTATAGGAAAGGCATGTCCTGCCAGAATGGGATGATGGTGGGTATGACCGCCGGTATGATGAGCGGGTTCCTGAGCGGCGCTTTGCTGGGCGCGACGAATGGCATGTTCATAGGTTCTGTGGCCGGGTGCGCGATAGGGATTGCTGTGGGGATTATGCTCGGCAGGTTCAGCGGGATAATGGGTGCTATGGAAGGCATCATGGCAGGGCTAATGTCAGGGACGATGGGCGCCATGCTCTCCGTCATGATGATAAACGACAATCTGATGGCATTCCTTCTCCTGCTTTTTGGCATAGCCATAATAATATTCGGGGGCTTGAGCTACATGATGTTCCGGGAAGCAGGCGAGGTGTCTGGGGAATGCCAAAGACCGGATTTGCTGGTGTTTTTCATGTCTTGCGCTGCGTTCTCTATGCTCCTATCCATAATGATGATTTACGGCCCGAAGGGCCCGATAACGATAGCATGAGGGTGATGGAATAGCCTTGAAGAAGATCACGATGCCTGTTTCTGGGATGGATTGCGCTTCCTGCGCGCTGAATATAGAGCGCAGGCTCAAGAAGCTCGATGGGGTGAAGGGCGCTGCCGTCAGCCTGACCATGAACAGGGCGATTGTGGAATACGATGAAGGCAAAGTAATGCCTATGAACTTCAAGGAAGCCATAGAGGAGATAGGCTATGGCGCCGAGATTCCGGAGGAGGAGACGGAAAGGAAGGGCACGGGGAAGATGCTTCTTCACCTTATGGGCATGGAATCCCCTCATTGCACCCTCATCATCGAGAAGGTATTGAGGAAGATTCCTGGGATAAAGAATGCGGCCGTCAATTACTCCCTTGAGAAGGCGGAGTTCGAATATGACAAGGCAAAAATAGATTTCACCAAGATCAGGAAGGCGATTCTTGATGCAGGGTATGATGCCGAGCTCCTGGAACTGGAGGAAGAGGTCGATAAGGAAAAAATATCCAGGGAAAAGGAGGTCGACGGATTGAGGCAGAGGCTGTACTGGTCCATCTTGCTTACGATCCCTGTCCTGATACTTTCGCTCCCCGAGATGCTGAAAGGTATCGTTTCCCTCGCGTACCCTGCCGGAATCGCAGATAATACAGGCATCATCCAGTTGCTCCTGACAACACCAGTCCTGCTCGTGAATTGGGAATTGTTCGTACGCGGGATAAAGGGCCTGATCAGGCCCATGCCGGGGATGGATAGCCTTGTCGCGCTCGGCGTGGGGACTGCATATGTGTATAGCGTGCTGGTCGGGTTCGGATTCGTTTCGGGAGCTGCGTACTATGAGACCGCGTCGTTATTGCTGACTTTCATCGTCCTGGGGAAATACCTTGAAGCGATAGCGAAGGGCAGGACATCAGAAGCGATAAAGAGGCTGGTCGGGCTGCAACCTAAGACGGCCCTTGTGGTTAGAAACCGGCAGGAGATCGAGATACCTATCAAGGAGGTCCTTGTAGGGGATATCGTCATCGTGAAGCCCGGGGGCAAGATCCCGGTCGACGGCATCGTGCTCGATGGGGAGAGCAGCGTTTATGAGAGCATGA
>Ga0315268_10000342_pt1 | contig 54689 bp, 46 predicted proteins | sample C1_top_MG_FD_204535 | JGI IMG/M metagenome (GOLD analysis project Ga0315268, IMG submission 204535) | Sediment microbial communities from Yellowstone Lake, YNP, Wyoming, USA - C1_top | ecosystem: Environmental > Aquatic > Freshwater > Lake > Sediment | place: USA: Wyoming | collected 2017-08-01 | reverse complement strand
CCCGTGAACTTCTTGTTGGTCTTCTTGGTCAGCCAGTCGGGCGTGCAGCGCTGCAGAAAAGAGCCCGAGTCGCCACCGATGAGGCCGGTCATGCGGTCGCTGGCCAACGCGTCGTCGAGCCAGTGCAGCCACTGGGTCCTGATGCGGTCCGGGTTGTGACTGCCTGCGTTGAGCACGCCCGGCTGGCACAGCAGCTCGACGATGGCCTGGCGCTGCTGCTTCCAGATCGCGGCCGCCACGTCGCGCGCAGTGCGCCAGGCTGCGATCGGCCGCGCCAGGTCCTGGGTCCTGGCGGCGGGCAGGATCAGCGCATCGCGATGGGTCGAGGCGCGCTTGCCCAGCTCGAGCAGCGCTGCCAGGTCCGTGCCCTGCTCGCGCAGGTAGCGGGCAAAGAACGGGTCGCTGCGATAGAGCCGCTGCGCCCAGTGCTCGTGCACCAGCGCCCGCAGCAGCGCATCGTCCTCCTGCAAGGTTGCATCAAAACGCGCACCGCTTTCGAACGCGTTCTCCTGCAGCACGCGCTGGCAAAAGCCGTGGATGGTGTGGATGGCCGCCGTGTCAAAACTGCGCAGCGCGTCGTCGAGCAGCCGCAGGTCGCGCTCATGGCCGCCCTGGACCAGCAGCTCATCGCGCGTCAGCCGCAGCCGAGCGCGCAGCCGTTCGCGCAGCTCGGCCGTGGCGGCGCGGGTGAAGGTGACGACGAGGATCTGGTCCACACGCAGCTGCTTTTCGAGCAGCAGCCGCACGAACAGGGTGGCGATGCTGTGGGTCTTGCCGGTGCCAGCGCTGGCCTCGATCAGGTTGACGCAGGCGAGGTCGACGGTCAGGGGGTCGAAGCGATTCATGGTCACGCCCCCTGCCGGTGCTTGAACAGCGGTCCGTACACGGCCTGCGCCAGCCCGACAAAGCTCAGTTCATGATCGTCGACGACGAAGGTCTCCTGCAGCGGATCGCAGTGGTCAAAGGCCTGGCGCACGGCCGGCTGATCAGCCTCGGCCGCGGTCTGATAGCCGCCCTCGAAGGTGGTGCGCGCCTTTTCCAGGGCCTGGTCGAGCTGCTTGGCCTCGACCAGCAACGCGCTGGCAAAGGTCCAGCTCGTCCTGGGCAGCAACGGCAAAGGCAAGCGGCAACCCACCTGGTAGAGCTCGACCAGCGCGGCCAGCTCGGCCTTGGCGTCTGCGACCGGCCCGAACGCCACGACCACCGGCGCCTGGCCCGGTTTTTCGCCGCGGCAGATCAGCGCGGACCTCAACTCCACGCCCTTGGGTTTGAGCACACAGAGCACCAGGTGTTGCAGCCAGGTTTGCAGCTCGCGCGGGCCGCTGTCTCTGGAGTAGCTGACCTGCACCAGCCCGGCTGGCCGCACCTGGCGCAAGGTCCCGCGGAGTCTGGTGGCACCGACGCTGAGATCGACCTCGAGATCGACGGCCACGCCGGCGAGATCGGGCGCTGCTGCTGCGGCCAGTTGCTGCGCGGTCTGCTCGATCTCCTCCAGCTCGCAGTCGCCGACGACACCAAGCGGCAGCTTGCCGCCGGCGCGCAGGGCCTGTCGTGTCAGCTCCGGGTCGCTGCGCTCGAGCGCGTGTTTGAGCAGGCGATCGCCAACCTGCCATTTTTCAAGTCCGGCCAGCTCGATCGGCTCAGCAGCTTCGAGCGTCGTGTCGTCGTCGCCGAGGTCGAGGCCGAGTTGCCGCTCGAAGAACCAGGCGAGCGGGTCCCTGGCAAAGCGCAGCAGGTTGGCCAGCGGCAGCTCGCCGAGTTCGGCGTCCGGCAGCGGCTGGTCGACAAACGCGGGCCGGGTCTGCGCCGGCTTTTGCAGCGCCTGGGCGCCGCGGCAGGCCGCAGCGTCGTGGCTGCGCAGCGTCCCGGCGTCGGGCGTGAAGTTGCGGGCGCTGAAGCACTGCAACGGGTGCTCTTGCAGCAGCCGCTTGCGCACCTCTTTCTTCATGTCCTGGCTGCCCGCAGCCACGGCCGCGCCGTCGATCTCGAGGTCCGGCACAAAGTGGCTGTCGCAAAGTGCGTCGAGCAGCTCGCTGACGACGACGGACGGCGGTCGCGCTGCGTTATCTGAAACGCCGCGGCCGGTGTAGGTGATGATCAGCCGCGTGCGCGCCGAGAGCAGCGCCTCGAGAAACAGATAGCGATCGTCCTCGCGCCGGCTGCGGTCGCCGGGCAGCGGCTGCTGGGCCATCAGGTCAAAGCCGGGCCGCCGGTCCTGGCGCGGAAAGCCGTCGTCATTCATGCCCACCAAAGCCAGCACCTGGAACGGGATGGCGCGCATGGGCACGGTGCCGCAAAAAGTGATGGCGCCGCGCAAGAAGCCCTGGGCTGGCCGGCCGTGTTCGAGCTGCGCCTCGAGTTGCGCCACGATGGCGTCGATCTCGACCAGACCGGCATAGCCGCCCGCTGCTGCGCGCCGCCCAAGATTGTCGAGCGCGGCCAGCACCAGCTCGGCCTCGGCCTCGTGCTCGTCGTCACCGGTAAAAAAATCGGTCAGCGCCTGCTTGAGCAGCGCCACCCAGCCTGCGACCGGGCGCGGTCTTCCCAGCTCGCGCTGCCAGGCAAAAAGCTGCTCGCACAGCTGCAGCAGCTTGCCCAGGGTCGCGCCGTCGCTGCCTTCGACGTCGTCATGGGGCAGCACCCCGGCAAACAGCGCGCGCTCGTCACCGGGCATGGCAAAGCCGAGCAGCAAACGGTCCAGCCCAAAGCGCCAGCTGTTGGCGTCGAGCTCCGGATGGCCCAGGCTCTGGCGATGCGCCGCGTCGATGCCCCAGCGGATGCCAGCCGCGGCCACCCAGCCCTCGATGCGCACCAGCTCATCCGCATGCAAGCCATGGCGTCTGCGCAGCGCCGGGTTGGCCAGCAGGTCCAGCACGGCCGGCGCCTCGAACCGGCTGCGGCCCAGCTCGATCAAACGCAGCAGCCCCTCGACCAGGTCCAGGCTCTGGCGCGCGCCGCGGTCGGCCACGGTGTAGCGCAACTTGCCGGCCACCTCGGGCGCGCCGAACACGGCGTCGACCACCGGCGCGTAGCGGTCGAGATCGGGCATCAGCACGGCCACGTCGGCCGGCACCAGCGCCGCGTCTTGTTCGAACAGCGTCAGCAGCTCGTCGCGCAGTACCTCGAGCTCGCGCAGCGCGCTGTGGCACGAGTGGATCGAGATGCTGCGATCGTCTGGCGAGAGCCCCAGCGGATCGACCTGCTGCTCGGTCGCTGCGACCGCACCTTGGCGGGCGCGCACCTGCAGCCGCCGCATGTCGTCCTGCAGCACGTGCAGCATGGGGGTGGTGGCTGACGGCAATGCGCCGCCGTCACCGCGATCGATGAGCCCGTCCTCATAGCGGCGGATTGTGCGGTAGTCGTCCTGTTCGTCGGCCAGGGCCAGGGATTCGAGCAAGCGCTGCAGATCGCGGCCCTGGCGGCCGAGCGAGGCGAGCAATGGATGCCCCAGCGTCACGTGCAGATCAGCCTCGTCCTGGCCGGCGCGCCAGTCGCGCAGGTGCCCGGGCAGACGCTGCTGGATGTCGCTCCAGAACTCGTCGGACGGGCTCAGCACGTACATGTGCACGTCGCTGTGCTCGGCCACGGCCACCAGCACGTGCAGATAGAGCGGCGCCAGCGAAGTCAAACCGAACAGGTGCAGCCGGGCGGGTAGTTTGGCGGGGACGATCTGGCGCCGCTGGAGCGCCGCAAAAAAATCCTGGGCGCGGCGCGCGGCATGCAGCGGGCCGAGCCGCGCGACCAGGGCACGCCACAGCTCGGGCTGCCAGGCCTGGTTGTCGTCGACGCCAGCGACACGCTTGCCCTGTTCCCACTGCCGGACCCAGGCCGGCCGAAACACCGCATAGTCGTCGAGCGTGCGCGCCAGCCGCTCGCTCAACTCGAGCCAGCGCGGCGAGCCCGGCTTGGAATTTTCGAGATAGGCGGCCAGCGGCGCAAACGTGGGTCGCTTGATCAGGCCGCCCAGCAGGTTGGCCACGGCCCAGAGCGTGACCTCGGGCTCGTAGCTGGCGATCGTTCGACCAGCAGCGCTGGCCGTGTCGACCAGGTCGAGCACGCGCTCGACCATGGCGCGCGGCAGCAGCACCTCGACGTTGGCCCAGATGCCGTTTGCGCGAACCACCTGCTGGCTCAGCCAGCGCTCGAGGCCGCGGCCCTCGACCACCAGCAGTTCGGGCGTGAGCGCATCGGGCAAGGGACCGCGCATGACCCGCGCCAGGTGACTGGCCAGCACCTCGGTCTTGTTGCTGCGGTGGACGGTCAGCGCCATCAAGCCCTCCCTCGCAACCGAGCATGACATCAGCGTGCGACGTTTTGGGTCGCATCGCGTCTCAGGCTAGCAGACCGCCATCGATGTCGCTTTTTGCAACTTCGCATGGCTAATTCCCGCGTCCGGGCGGATTATCGGTCATGATCCGCCGCACCCTGACCCAGGCCCTGCGGGCTGCCGCCCGCGTACATCCATTTGTTGCAGTGACCGGTCCGCGGCAGTCGGGCAAGACCACGCTGTGCCGGACCTCATTTCCCCAGAAGCCCTGGGTCTCGCTCGAGGCCATCGACAGCCGCGACTTTGCCATCAGCGATCCGCGCGGCTTTGTCGCCGAGTATCGGGGCGGCGCGATCATCGACGAGCTGCAGCGGGCGCCAGCGCTGCTCAGCCATCTGCGCGAAGATGTCGACGGCGACCCGCGGCCCGGCCGCTTCGTGTTGACTTCATCGCAGCCATTTGGCCCCACGTCCGTCGTGACCAAGGCCCTGGCCGGACGCATCGGCGCGCTGACCCTGCTGCCGCCCGACCATGCCGAGCTCAAGCTGTTTGGTCGTCTGCCAGGCGAGCTGTTCGGGACTTTGTGGACCGGCGCCTACCCGCGCATCCACGATCGCGGCATCCCGCCGCAGCGCTGGCTCGCGGATCACATTGCCGGCTTTTTGCAGCGCGACGTGCGCACGCTGCTGCCGGGTGTCGATGGCGAGGCTTTCACCGCGTTCCTGAAACTGTGCGCGGGCCGCATTGGTCAGGACTTCGAGATCAAGGCGCTGAGCACCGACGCGGGCATCTCGCTCAGCGAGGCGCGCACCTGGCTCGCCCTGCTGGAGACGAGCAGTATCGTGGTGCGGCTGCCCGCCTGGAGTGGCAACGGGCACAAGGCTGCGGTCAAGGCGGCCAAGCTGCACTTCGTCGATTCGGGTCTGCTCTGCTTTCTGCTCGGCATCGGTGATACGCAGCAGCTGCGCCAGCATCCGCTGCGCGACGCCATCTTCGAGAGCTGGGTGGCGCTCGAGATCTACAAGGCCTACACCAATCGCGGGCTCGAGCCGTCCTGGTCTCACTTTCGCGACGCCAGCGGGCTGGCCGTCGGCGTGGTGGTCGAGCGCGAGCAGCAGGCGCTGCTGGTCGAGATCGATTCGGGCGATAGCGTGGACGACGGTTTTGCCGAGTCGCCCGATCCGCTGGCCCAGGCCATGGATGCCGGGCAGTTCGGCAAGCAACCGCAGCGCTTTTTCGTGTACGGCGGCGATGCCGGCCAGACCCGCGGTGCCATCCGCGTGGTGCCGTGGCACCGCGTGGCGCGCGAGCGGTGGACGCAGGCGTGATCGCGGTGTGAACCTGCCGGCTGTCTCCAAACTGTCATTGTTTCTTCCCGCCACCTTCATCCTCGCTTCACAGGCGATTGCCATACTCCTCGCAGACGCAGAGGAGGCCACGGATGAACAATTTCTCGTCGACTTTTCAGCACAACGAGCCACCGCCGCTGCCCGCGCTGCAAAGTGCCAACGTCGCAGCCGGCCAAATCCTGCTCATCAATCCTTTTTACGCAAAAACATCGGTCACCAGCGCTGGCAAGCATGTGCTCACGCCGGCGCTCTCGTTGACCGCGATCGCGGCTGCCACGCCGCCTGGATTCAAGGTCCGGTTCTGGGACGAGAATCTGCTGGGTGGCGCGGCGCCTGCCGACCCCGTGCCCGAGCTCGTCGGAATCACGGTGCACCTCACCTTTGCCGAGCGCGCCTATGCGCTGGCGCAGCGCTACCGCCAGCTGGGCAGCGTGGTCGTGCTGGGTGGCCTGCACGTCACCGCCTGTCCGGACGAGGCGCAGCGGCACGCTGACGCGATCGTGGTCGGCGCGGGCGTGCAGGTCTGGCCCGTGCTGCTCGAGGACCATCGCCAGGGCGCGTTGCGGTCGCGCTACGCCGGCTCGTACCACGTGCCCTATGCGGGCGAGCCCAGGCCCGACCGCTCGATCCTGCCAAAGCAGGCCTTCTTGACCGCGGGCAGCGTCATTGCCACGCGCGGCTGCAGCAACCGCTGCGGCTTCTGCTATCTGGCGACCGACGGTCTGCGCATGCCCTACCAGAAAAAACCGCCCGCGCAGGTGGTCGCCGAGATCCGCGCGCTGGGCGAGCGCTACATCGTCTTTCTCGACAACAACCTGACCGCGGACCGCGGCTATGCAGCCAGCCTGTGCGACGCGCTCGAGCCGCTGCACATCATCTGGAGCGCTGCCGTCACCATCGACACCGCGGCCGACGACGCACTGCTGCGCAAGATGGCGCACAGCGGCTGCACCGGCGTGTTTGTCGGTTTCGAGTCCATGCAGGAGCAAAATTTAATAAACGCCGGCAAGCGCACCATGTCGCCCGCGCGCTACGCCGAGCACGTCAAAAAATTTCACGACGTCGGCATCCAGGTCGACGGCAGCTTTGTCTTTGGCTTTGACGGCGACGGGCCCGAGGTGTTCGAGCACACGGTCGACTGGATCGAGCAGAACAGGCTCGAGTGTGCCACTTTTCACATCCTGACACCCTATCCTGGCACGCCGCTGTTTCGCGACCTCGAGGCTGCCGGGCGGCTGCTCACCAGGGACTTCGGTCAGTACAACACGAGCCGCGCGGTCTTTGCTCCGGCGCGCATGTCAGCCGCGCAGCTCGAGCAGGGGTACGCGTACGCCTACCGCCGCACCTTTGGCTGGCGCTCGATCTGGCGGCGGCGGCCAGTCGGCCTGGTCGCTGCGCTCTCCTATCTGGCGATGGCGATCCTGTACAAGAAGTGCAACGCGCTCTGGCGACTGCTCATCCGTTTTCACCTGACGCGCGCCGTGTGGCGGCCGCTGGTCTTCATGGCCTGGCTCGCCCATGGCTGGCGGTTTCGAGCTGCGCAACGACCTCGGGCTGCGGCTGGTTTTTCCGGAGCAGGGGCAGAGGGACTGCTGTAGCGAGCAACCGCGCAGGCCATCGCTTGCGGTTGAACTGGCGCCATCGAGCAGGCAAGCTGAAATGGATGATGCACTCGATCGCGCTGTTCGTCGTCGCCGCGGTTCTGCTCGGACAGTCGGGAGCAGCGCTGGCCCAGCCCGCGTCGCTGCCCGCCTCGGACGAGCTGTATGCGCGCATCCGCGAACGCTACCGGCCGATGTACGAGAAGTACCAGGGCGTCGAGGACCGCAGCCGGATCGAGACCCGGCGCTACAACTCCAAGACCAAAGAGATCAAGGAGTCGAGCCAGTTTGTCGCGGCCAAGCGCAACTACTTCTACCAGAAGTCCGAGCAGCGAGTGCTCAAGACCATCAAGGATGGCGTCGAGACCGAGGCCAAGGAAGAATGGAGCGCAGCCGACGAGCCCTTGCTCCCGATCTGGGACGCGGACGGGCCACGCCACTACCGCGTGCAGGTGATCGGTCGCGACGAGTATCGCGGCAAGCACTGCTATCTGCTCGGGGTCGAGCCCAAGAAAAAGACCAAGCATCACTTCGCGGGCACGGTCCGGGTCAACGCCGAGACGCTGGACCTGATCATGCTGGAGGGCAGCGCCGCCGACATCCCGCTGGGCGTGGATGCCGCGCACTTCACGGCCTGGTACCGACAGGTCGGCGACGTGGCGCTCTACGACGCTTTCGAGATGGAGGTCTTTGCCAACGTGCCGCTGATCTACCCCAACGTCAGGTTCGTCTGGCAGAGCCAGGTGCTGGAGAGCTGGCCGATACCGAAGTGAGCGCAGCGCCGAGCAGCAGCAGGGAGAAAAGGTTTCTCATCGCAGCACCTCGTGGTTCGAGCACAAATAGACCGCGATCGCTCACATCTGTACAACCGTCACCAGTCGGTGACATCGAGGATACGCATTCGACAAGATCTACGCTGCACCGCTGACGCGGCAGGCAGCCCGCTGGTGTTGTCGAATCGAGATCGGATCTAGACTGCCTGCAACACCCAGGTCGGCTGGCCAGGCCGCGCACATGGGGAGGCGTCGATGAATCGAGTTCAGTTGGGCTTGTGTGTCGCTCTCGTTGCAGTGGGTCTCGCGCTCTGCGCGTCAGCCTGGGCGATGTTTCCGCCGTCCAGCAGCGGCGCCGGGCCGGCCGTCGGTTTTCCCGATGTGTGCAAGGTCCCGCAGGATGCGGTCGAGGCGCTGCCGCGAGAAAAGGCGCCGACCGACGCTCAGGTCGGCGCGGTCAAAGCTGGGCTGGACAAGGTCATGGCTTCGGTGGTCTTTGCCGATGAATTTCTCGCCAAGTCCAACCAGCCCAAGGCCAAGATCGACGAGGCGAAAAAGGTCCTCGATCAGGTGTGGCAACTCGTGGGCCGGGCACGCAGCGAGATCCCCCAGGTCCCGCGCGGCGACCAGACCGGTGCGTTGCACAAGCGGCTGCTGCCGATCATCAAGGAGATGCTGGCGATCCCGTACCCGCCTCTGCTGCGGCCCGAGGGCAAGTAGCTACACCAGCGGGCAGCTCCCGTCGCCCGGCGTGTGCATCACGGGATCAACTCGGTCACGTCGAGGATACGCACGCGCATGCCGGCCCCGAGCAGCACATCGAATTGCGGATGGAGCCGGGGCGTCACGAACACGTCGACGTCGAAGCTGTCGACCAGGTTGTAGGTGATGCTCAGCGGCAGGGTCAGGCTGCGGTTGATCTGGTCGGTGCGGATCAAAAAATGCGACAGCCCGGGCCGGCCAGCCTCGACAAACTGGATGCCCAGTTCGCGCGCCTCGCCGTAGATGATCTGGCTGATCGCGAGCCCGGCGGTCAGCGAGAAGTTCTGCATCAGGTCCCAGCTCACGCTGGCGTCGGCGCCGAGCACGCCCTGATCGTCGCGGCGGAGGGTGGAGGCGCGGTGGCGCCAGCGGATGGCCGCGAACAGGGAGACGCTGCGGCCGAGCGAGCGGCTGTAGGCAATGCTCTGCTCGAGATGAAAGCGCAGACCCACGGGCAGGTCGTCCTCTTCGGGGATCAGGCGCAGCCCGGCGTCGAAGGAGGCCAGGCCGGCCTCGAGCACCAGGGCGCCCCAGGGGCTGCGCTGCGAGCCGAGCTTGAACCGCGACATCAAGCTGGCTGGATACGGAGCGAGGCTGGTGCGCAGCTCCCACCAGTCAAAGAGGCCAAAGCGCAGGTCATTGGTCAGCTGGGTCGGGCCCGAGCCGACCAGTCCAAAGTGCAGGTCGGCCTCGAGCGCAAACTGCGACAGGGTCGGCTCGCGCCGCGACAGCGCGATCGAATCGCCAAAGCGCGGCGCCGCAGTCTCTGCTGCGGCAACCATGACGAGGAGGATGGGCAGGCAGGCGCTCACCGCTGGTACTCCACGACGAGCTGGCCGACTGCCACGCCGCCGCGCTGATCCTGGACCACCAGCACCAGCGTGTCGCGGCCTGTCGGTGGCAGATTCTCTGCGGCCCGCACCACCCAGGTCAGGTCGAGCGGGGTGCGAATGTCGCCGGCATCGGGGCCGGCCAGGATGGCATCGCCCTCGCGCGCGGTCGAGGTGGTCAGGTTGCTCTGATCTCCGTCCTCACCCAGGCCGCCGCCGGTGATGTACCAGAAGCAGACAAAGTCCTCGAGCCGGTCCTCGAGCCCGAGCGTGCCGCTGACGGGCGAGGCCACGTAGACCTGATAACGCTCCATGCTGCCCGGCGCGAACACCGGCCGCAGGTGCAGGGTCGCGCCCGGCTCGACCGGCAGCACCGGGTTCGGTCCCAGTTGCGGCTGGTCCGAAAAGCGCACGGCCGGGATTCGCTCGCCACGGGCGCGCGCCTGCGCCTCGGCGTCGGGATCGACCAGGTCAAAGCCCGTGAGCAGCGGGTTGCGGTTGGCGCCGCGATCGTAAAAACAGCGGGCCGGCCCCTCGGTAAAAGTCTCTTCGTCGACGGGCGGGCTGGTGCACGGCGTGGCGTTGAAGAACCCGGTGACCGCGGCCAGGACCTCGCGCGGCATCTCGGGATCCTGAAAGTCCAGCGCCAGCGGAAAACGCTTGATGGCGCGCTCGTGAGCATAGCGCTCGACCGCGCTGTTGCGCACGTCGGCCACCAGCCGCGGCAGCAGCGGCGCCAGAAACAGGTCGATGGGATCGAACCCCTCGCGCCACAGCAGCGAGTCAATCACGGCCGTGGTGAAGCCAAACTCGAAGCGGTTGTCGACCAGCGGGACCGCTGGATTGAGCGCGGGATCGGCCAGCGTGTTGGCGTGGGTGCGGGGCAGGTAGACCGCTTCCAGCTCGGTGCGTTGCTGCGGCGTGACGCTGGCGCCGATGAACTGCGCGGCGTCGAACTCCAGGCAGGCGGGATCGTCCGGGTGGTCCGGGCACATGAACATCGACGTGGTGAGCGCTCCCTGGCGCGGGTCAAAGGCAAAGACCTCGACGTCGACAGTCCACTCGGCAAGTTGCCACTCCGGGGGCCGCTCGGCGGGCGCGGCAAACAGGTAGCGGATGGGCAGCTTGATCTCGGCCGGCTCGGTCTTGATCGCCAGAATGCGCAGGTCGTGCAGCTCGCTCTCGTCGTCGAAGTTGCCGCCGCAGGCCGCAGCGGCGAGCCCGGCCAGGCCAGCGACGAGCAGATGGCAGCAGCGCGCGCGCATCAGAACTCTCCCTTGATGCCCAGGTTGGGCAGGATCGGCAGACCGGGCAAGGGCTCGCGCGTGGTGCCGCGATAGTCGGTGAAGTAGCCCTCGGCGTTGGTCTGGTTGTAGACGTTGAGCACGTCCAGGTAGGGGGTGAGCGAAAAATTGTCGAACACGAAGGTGCGGTCCAGGCGCAGGTCGAGCTGGTGAAAGGTCGGCGACCGCGTCGGCGTCGACGAGACGAACTCAACGTACTCGTTGTAATCGAGGTCGTGAAACGAGCCGCTGGGCAGGGTGGTGGGGTTGCCGGTGACCAGCCGGAAGCGCGCGCCAAAGGTGAACCCGAGCGGCAGGTTGGCCTGGGCCACCACGGTCAGGATGTGGGTCTGGTCAAACTCGGTCAGCTGCAGCGCGTCCGCTGCCGGGTCGAGGTCGATCTCGGTGCGCGACAGGGTGTAGGCGATCCAGCCAAAGAAGCCGATCTCGGTGAACAGCGAGTTGAAGAACTCGGGATAGAGACCGGGCAGCAGCGCGCGATAGCCGTCGCGCAGGCCGCTCAGCGAGTAGCTGCGCACGTCGTGGCGCAGCATCAGCTCGGCCCCCACGGTGTTGCCCCAGCCGCCGTTGTCAAGGCGCGTGGTCGCGTAGTCGCGGCTGTTGATGATGCTCGCCTCGCGCCGGGACTGCACCAGCAAGTCGCGCCGCGTGGTGTAGAGCTGCACCTCGAGAAAGAGCTGCGGCAGCAGCCGGTGCTCGAAGCCGGCGATGGCCTGCAGCGCCCGCGGCGGTCGCAAAAAGGGATTGGCCGACAGCACGTCGCTCGACGGCGGCTGCCGGTACAGACCGAGCGCGCCCTTGAGCACGGTCCCTGCGATGGGCGTGAATCTCAGGGCCAGCCGCGGGTCGGTGCGCGCGATATCGACCTGCTGCACCGGGTCGCTGTAGCTGTAGCGCAGCAGTTCCAGGCGCAGGCCAGGCACGACCTTGAGCCAGGGCCAGGGCTCGAGCACAGCCTCGAGGTAAAAAGCCAGGTGGTGGTTGAACACGGTGCTGCTCATCACCAGCGGCTCGCTGAAGTTGCGCTGGTAGATGCGCGGATAGCCGCCGACCTCGATGGCGACCGGGACCGGCACGTTGAAGTCGACCATGGCGCGGCCGCCCTGGTACTCCAGGCCGTAGACGAACTGCGCCTGCGCGAGCGGCTCCCACTGCAGCTCGTTGCGCACGCCCCAGCTGTAGGTGCCCAGCGACAGCCCGATCTCGGTCGCGTTGGCCTGCAGCTCGAGTGCGGTGCGGTCCAGGCCGACAAAGGGCTGCAGGGTGTTGCCCAGCGTGGCGTCGAGCTGGCTGTCGAGGCGCGCCACCAGGCGGTGAAAGGTCTGCTGCACGCCGAGCGACAATCGATCCGTGCCCGCGTGGCCGAGCACCCGGATGTCGTCGGACGAGCCAAACCCGAAGATCGAAAAACGCTGGCCTGGCCAGGGCCGGGTCTCGGCCTTGACCTGGTAGTCCCAGTAGACCGGCGAGGCCATGATCGACAGCTCGTCGCTGGTCAGGGCGTCGAGCACCACCGGCAGCAGCTTGTCGACGTAGGAGCGCCGGGCCGCAATGGCGACGGTGACGGTGGGAACCTGCTCGGTCAGCGTGACCGGGCCGCCGAAGAAGAAGCCGGCGTCCATCACGCCGACGTCGGCGCTACCGTGAAAGCGCGGCATGCGCAGTTCGCGGCTGCTGACGTCGACGATGCCGGCGGTGGCGCGGCCGTAGCGGGCGCCAAAGCCACCCGGATAAAAGGCGATCTGCTCGAGGAACTCCGGGTTGACGATGCTCTTGAGGCCGCCAAAGTGGTACAGCAGCGGCACCTGCACGCCGTCGAAATAGACGCCAGTGTCCTCGGGGTTGGCGCCGCGCACGATCAGCGCGCCGCCGATGCCGGACGCGCGGGCCATGCCGGGCAGGTTCTCGACCACTCGCAGCGGGTCGCCAAAGGTGCCCGGGATCTTGCTCACCTCGTCGCGGCTGAGCGCGACCTTGGCCACTTCTTTCTGGGCGCGCCGCTCGCGCACCACGGTGGTGAACTTGTTGGTCACGCGCTTGACCAGGTGCACCTTGATGCGGGTCAGCTCGTCGCGGGCGAAGGTCTCGTCCGTCGTCAAGGTCGCGTAGCCGGTCAGCGCGAAGACGACGCTGTGGCGGCCGGCGGGAATGCCGCGAAAGAAAAACCGCCCCGCGCGGTCGGTCAGCGCCGTGCGGGTCGCGATCGAGACCTCGACCCCTTCGAGCGCGTCCTTGGAACCCGCCTCGCGCACCACGCCCTCGAAGTTGATCGGCAGTTCCGCCGCAGGCTCCGCCACGCGCTCGTCGAGCTCGAACAGTTGCCGGTACTCGATGATGATCGGGCCGGGCGCGCCATCCCATTCCGCTGGCACGAACACCAGCAGCAGGGCGGCGTCAATGGCGGCCTGGTCCAGGTCCGGGGCCGCTGATTTTGTGACCTTGACGTCGTGGACCCGGCCGTCAGCGCCGATCTCGATCTGCAGCAGCACTTCGCCCGCGCGGCCTTCTTGCATGGCCGCCGGCGGGTAGATCGGCTCGTGCCGCTCGATCAGCTCGGGCGGCCGGGTGAGCCTGGGCTGCGAGGCCGGCTGCTCCTGCTCGAACTGGGTGGGCTGCGGCTCGAGCTGGGCGCGGGCGGGCGCGGACATGGCGAGCAGCAGCGCCAACGCCATGGCAGGCCGGCCATGGCGCGTCCGCGGCCTACTGCTCCAGACAGTAAACTCGGAATTCATTCGTGCACGGCGAAGACGTGTAAGAAAAACCAGCGCCGTTGCTGAAGTTCACGTGGCCAACCGTCCCCTGGTCGTTCTGGCTACCGGCCCAGCCTTCACAGGTCGAGCTGGCAGTCCCAGGCGCGTCGGGAGCCGGCGCGCCGGTCCAGACGTTCACGTATGACTGTGGGCTGCCATTGGCGTGCCGGTTGATCGGCGCCAGCCAGTGGCCCGCCAGCAATTCGGCCACGGTCCACGCGATCAGCACGCCGTCGACGCGGACCCAGGGCGCTCCCGCCGGGTCCATGTGCGATGCTGCGGTTCTATCGACGTCGGCGAGCAGCGCGCGATAGCTGCCGACCAGACCAGCGACTGCGGCGTCGTGGGTGCAGAGAACATCGGCAGCCGCGATCCCGCCGCTGGGCAAAAAGGTCGAATCGCTCACAAATGCCCGGCGCCCGGACTGCGCAAAGGCGGCGAGCGGCCGGACGTGATCGGTCTCGAAACAGTACAGGCGACCAGGGGCGTTGCAGATGGCGATACTGCCGGCCGTCCATTCGACTCCGCCCGCGCTGGCCCAGCCGGCCCGGTAAACGTCTGGTCCCGAATACTGTGTCCAGTCCTGACAGTTAAAGTTTATCTCTGCCTGGCCCGAGGCATCTGTCCCGGTCATGACCGGTGGACCAAGGCCGACTGTGTCCATCCCGATGTCGACGCCATTCTCGTCGCTGCGCAGGGGATAGGCGATGAGCGCACTTTTGATGTCGGTGGCCGTGTCTGCAAACGGCAGACCGTCGGCCCTGACAAAGCCGCTCGCCGAGCCGAGCTTGCCGAACGCCGATAGCGTGCTGGTCGAGATCCAGGCCACGAAGGTGCCTGACCAGCCCGCGGTGGCCGCCAGCTGCTGACAGATCGCGTCGGCCCCGGCATGACCGCCCAGCTCTCGCGGCGTATAACTCGTCGACGAGACAAAGACGATGTTGTAGCCCTCGACCGAGCGATCCCAGCCGCCGCCATCCACGGTGACGACTGCTGCATCGGCCGCGTTGCGCTCGAGACCGGTCGCATCGACGCCAACCACGTCGTGGACGGTGCTGTCGCGCGTGATCGCATCGTACCTGATTGCATCGTGCGCGGTCGCATCGCGCGCGGTCGCATCATGCCTACCTGCATCGCGGTCCACGCTGCTCGAATCTGCGCCGCCGCGGTCAGGGTCGCTGACATCGGTCCGGACGTGGTCCGCTGCCGCGGCATCGGTACCGTTTCTGTCGTCGAGCGTCGCGTCGCTCCCGCCGGCGGTGGCATGGCAGAGCCGATCGACCGGGTCGCACCGATAGTCAGCCGGACACTGGTCGTCCGTGGTGCACTGGTCAGACCGGGTCGACGCCAGGCAGTTGCACCGGGCACAGAGCAGCGCGAGCAGCGCGCAGGTGAGCCAGGCTCTGGCAGGCTGCGTTGGACAAAGTCGCATGGGACCACTCATAGCACGAAGCGCGCGGCCTGACGCGAGCACCTCAGAACGCCGACGGCAGCGCCACCAGCGACAGCCCGTCGCACCACGACGTGCCGCTGACCGGGCTGTAGTAGAAGCCGAGCCGGCAGCCCACGACCGCGCTCGTCTGGTCGGCCTTGAAGGCCGTGCATTGCTGCTGCCAGTCGAACGAGCCGAACGGGCCAGGCGAGTGCTCGAAGGTCCCCACGCGGCAGACATTGGCGCCGACCGAAAGGTTGATGTCGCCAACCACGTCCTCGCCGCGCACCCAGCCGCAGAGCAGGTAGCCGGTGCCGACGGTCAGTCCGTCGACCTGCTGGATCCAGCGCGCGTCGTTGGACTGCGCCATGGACAGGCGCACGCTCTTGCTGCCGTCGTGGACCACGTCGCTGACCCAGTCAAAACTCTCGTCGAGGTGCGCGTACGCCTCGCTGGCCCAGCCCTCGGGCATCAGGCCTGCGCCGCCCTCGAACGAGCCATTGGCCAGCAACTCGGGACCGGGCGCGCTGGTGCCGCCCAGCATGACGACGTCGAAGCGCAGCCCCTGCTCGGTGCGCGTGATGTTCTCCAGCCTGAACAGATCGGTGCCGCCCAGGTAGCTGCGCGCCACGAACGGTCCCGAGCCATTTTCGGGCGACCAGAAGTCGCTCAGCCGCGGCGCGGTGTCGGGGTTGATGGCGCCGTCGGCCGGCATCAACTTGAGCAGCGGCGGGTCCAGCTGCTGGGTCGAGGCCTCGAGCACGTGATAGATCGCGAGCCCGTCGTATGGCACCTCGGTCGAGCCATAGCTGCTCTCGGGCCGCTTGCGGTACTCGACCAGGAAGTACTCGGCCGGGTGCGGCGTGTCGATGCGGATACCCGAGAAGTGCTCCTCGGCCCGCAGCAGCTCGATGCCGGTCGTGCTCTGCGCGATCAGCTGCGGCGCAAACCAGCCGAGCCGCTGCTTGTCGTAGATGCTAAAGCCGTTGGCCGGCACCGGCCACGAGTCGTGCATCAGGCTCAGGTAGCTGATGGTGCCATAGGGACCGTACAGGTCGGGCAGGCCCAGGCAGTGGCCCACCTCGTGGTTGAAGTTGCCGTAGGCGCGCTGGCTGACGCTCTCGCCCGACTGCGGATCGACAAAGACGTTGGCGCCCTGGTGGCGCGACATGCCGCCCGTCATGTAGTCGGCCTGCAGCCCGTTGTCGGCGACGATGACGTACATGGCGTCGAGCAGGCCGTCGTGGTCGGCGTCGTACTGGGCGAAGTCGATGGCCGCGGCTGCCTTGCGCACGGCCTCGTCGCGAAACGCGACCCAGTCCGTAAACGCCGTGGCCGACAGCGTCTGGTCGAGCGTGATGCGCTGGATCGACCAGTTGAAGCGGTGCGTGCCCTGGCTCATCCACCACCAGTGGCGCTCCATGTCGTCGAGCGAGGCGCGGATGTCCTGCTCGCTGGCAAAGCCCGCGCCCGAGTAGTTCTCGAGCACGTTGTCGGCAAAGTCGGCGATCACGCAGACCGCGTTGGTGACGCGGAATTCGGTCAGGCAGGCGCCGCTGTGGCAATAGCCCGCTGTCGCGCCCGTCGTGCACGCCGTGTAGTCGGCTGCGCCCCAGTAGACGCACTCGCCCTGTTCGCAGGTCGCGCTCTCGCACGGGCCAGGCGAACACTCGGCCTCGGTCGTGCAGCCGGTGACCGCAGCGTCGGGGCCTGGCTCGACCTCGAGCTCGGGGCAGGCGGGCAGGGTGCCGAGGACGAGGACAGCAGCGAGCGCGCAGGCATTGACGGACGATGGCCGCATCGACGGTCTCCGGTCTGCATTCTAGTAGAGACCGGGGGCGGACTTTGGATTGTGTGGCATCATCGACGAGGCAGGGCGCGCGCCAGGCGTCGCGATCGCGAGCGAGGATGCGCATGCACCGGGTGCAGTGGTTCGAGATCCACGATTCTCCCCGCTGCCCACGGGTGTGGCGGGAGTGCCTGGTGGAATTCCTGTCGCTCTTTGCCCGGGTGTGCCGGCCGTACGCTGTCGTCGCCGACCGCTTGCGCGAGGCCGTGACGCAAGCGCGGGCCACGCAGCTGGTGGACCTGTGCTCGGGCGCTGGCGCTCCGGCCCTGACCGTGCAGCGCGCCCTGCGCGATCAAGGCCGCGCCATCCCGCTCGTGCTGACCGACAAGTTCCCGCACCCGGGCCTGCGCGATCAGCTTGCAAAAACCGGCGCCGCCGAGGTGCGGGTGGTGGACGAGCCGGTAGACGCGCTGGCCGTTCCCGGCCAGCTCAAGGGCTTTCGAACGCTGTTCACGGCATTTCACCATTTTGCGCCAGCGCAGGCGCGCGCGATCCTGGCCGATGCCGTGGAGCAGGGCGAGGGCATCGGCGTCTTCGAATACTCGGACCGTAATTTCCTGGTCTGGGGCATCGCCCTTTTCTGCGTCCCGCTCCTGCTCTGGATCGCCACGCCGTTCATGCGACCGTTCCGTGCCGCGCGCCTGCTGTGGACCTACCTGCTGCCCGTGCTCCCGCTGATCGGCGTCTGGGACGGCTTCGTCTCGTGCCTGCGCACCTATTCCCCCGACGAGCTGAAGAGCCTGACCGCGTCGCTGGAGCGGCCCGGCTATTGCTGGGAGATCGGCCGGGTCCACGCCTTTGGCGGCTGCTGGGTCACCTACTGCCTGGGCTGGCCGCAGCGGGGCGCGTGAGCGCGCCAGGCCAGTCAGCGGCGCCGCGCGCTGACCGCGTCCCCACGCTCAATTTTCCAGCACCGCGCACCGCATCACGATCTCGGTCGCCGACTGGCCCTGCTCGGACCAGGCCACGCAGGCGCGGCCAGCGCGGACGCCGAGCGCGAGCCCGTTGATGCTGGCGCTGGTGTTCGACACTCCGCCGTTGCTCGCGGAGCCCGCGCCGAGCTCGACCCACGAGCCGCCGCGGTACTGCCTGACGTAGATCTCGCTGTTTCTGGCGGTGACGTCGTGCCAGGCGACGACCGGGGTACCTGCTGCGGTGATTGCGATCTTCGGCATGCTGGACCAGCGGGCGCTTTGCGACATCCCGCCGTTGCTGGCCGAACCGGCCCCGAGTTCGACCCACGAGCTGCCGTCAAAACGCTTGAGGTAGATCGCGGAACTGCCCGCTGACTGGTCGGACCAGACGACCACTGGATTGCCAGACGGCTCGAGCGCGAGCGCGGGGTTCATCGAAAAGCCCGTGGTCTGCGAGATGCCGCCGCCGCTGGCCGAGCCCGCGCCCAGCTCGACCCAGGAGGCGCCGTCAAAGCGCTTGATGTAGATCTCGGTGTTGCCCGCCGTGTCGTCTTCCCACACCACCACCGGATGGTCGGCCACGTCGAGCGCGAGCTGGCACCGGCCCGAGTAGCCGGCGCTCTGCGAGATGCCGCCGGCGCTGGCCGAGCCAGCGCCCACCTCGGCCCAGCCGTCTGTCTGCCCGTGCTTGACGTAGATGTCGCCGCTGGCCGACGAGCCGTCGGCCCAGGCGACAAATGGATTGCCTTGGGCGTCGAGCGCGAGCGCGGGCCCCTGGGAATAGCCGGCGCTCTGCGAGATGCCGCCGCCGCTGGCCGAGCCCGGGCTCCATTCGACCCACGCGCTGCCGTTGTAGCGCTTGACGTAGATATCGGCGTTTCCCGTTGTCTCGTCGTGCCAGGCGACGATCGGATCGCCAGACCCGTCGAGCCTGAGCGCCGGCCGCCTGGACGCGCCGCTGGTCTGCGAGATGCCGCCGCCGCCCGCCGACCCGGCGCCGAGCTCGGTCCACGAGGTGCCGTTGAAACGCTTGACGTAGATCTCGAAATTGCCCGCGCTGTCGTCTTCCCAGGCCACCGCCGGCAGGCCGGACGTATCGAGCGCGAGCGCGAGCCAGCTCGAGTTGCCGCCGTTCTGCGAGATACCGCCGGTGCTGGCCGAGCCCGCGCCCACCTCGACCCACGACGCGCCGTCAAAGCGCTTGACGTAGATCTCGGAGTTGCCAGCGGTGTTGTCGGTCCAGGCGACGACCGGGTTGTCGGACGCGAGCGCCATCACGGGTGCGCTCGACGCGCCCGAGTTTTGCGAGATGCCGCCGTTGCTGGCCGCGCCCGCGCCGACCTCGATCCACGACGCGCCGTCAAAGCGCTTGACATAGATCTCGTTGTTACCGGACGCGCCATCGGACCAGGCGACCACCGGCAGCCCCGACGAGTCGAGGGCGAGCGCTGGATAATAGGCGGTGGCGCTGGACTGCGAGATGCCGCCGCCGCTGGCCGAGCCGGCGCCCACCTCGACCCAATCGCTGCCGTCATAGCGCTCGACGTAGATCTGAAAGGTGCCGGCCATGTTGTCTTGCCAGGCGACAAACAGGCCGCCGGCGCTGCTGATCGCGAGCGACGGCATGTCCGAGCCGCCCACGGCGTGCGAGATGCCGCCGCCACTGGCCGAGCCCCACATCGTCAACTCGTACTGCGGCCCGAAGTCCGAGTCGCCGAGGCCGACCCAGGCCGCGTAGCGGTCGACGGCAGCGCGGTCCGGCACGCCGCCGTCGACATGGCTGGCGTCGGTGTCGGCCGGAGCATCGGAGCCAGCGACATCGCGCTGCGCCTGGCCGTCGACGAGCGCGGCATCCGATCCGCCGTCGGCCGTCGACCCGGGCTCGGGCGCGCAGCCGGCAAGGCAAGGCGGCTGCTCGAAACCACTGCGCACGCAGCCCGTGGCGGCGACCGCGAGCGCGAGAATGACGGCGAACCGCACCATGATCGATGCCCCTGGTGGGATGATAGCAGCAGCAGGCTCGGCAAAGCGCCATCTGACAACGTCGACTTCGCTGCGCCGAGCCCCCCGCGTCACTCCCCCGCGAACCCCACCTCGCAATCCAGGATCAGCAGCGTGCCGTCATGCCACACGGATTGTCGTATGGCCGTGCGATCCTGAAGTCGAAAAGAGCTCACGAGGGACAGTCTCGGATCGTTCGGCGGGCCAACGTTATTCAGGAGGTCGCAGACGATGAAAGACAACCAAGACCCTGCCTGACGCCGAGGCACACCAAGTTCCTCATGAATGGCGGGCGGCCGGGATCTCGAATCGCATCCGCTTGCGCGCGATCGCGGCGGACGGCGTCTCCTCGCTGGATGCTGCGTCGACGATGCTGGTCTGTGCTTGGCTGTCCACGACCCAAGTATGCGCGGCTGATGCGACATACTCCGTCGCACTGGAGCGCTATGCCGCCTTGATTCGCTTCACCCGAAGTTGATCGCGCTTTTTCTCGGCTTTCCACAGATCGTACTGCATCTGCTGCGTGAGCCAGCTCTCGGGCGTGGTGTCGAACGCAATCGACAGGCGTATCGCCATCTCCGGGCTGATTCCCGCGTGGCCGTTGAGCAGCTCGGAAAGCGCTTTGCGGCTGACACCGAGCTTTTTTGCCGTCTCCGTGACACTGAGATCGAGCGGGTGCAAACAAAGCTCCTTGATCACTTCTCCGGGATGCGGTGGGTTGAACATCTTCATGACTTGATACCTCATACTCAATGGTAATCCTTGTAGTCGACATCGACTGGCTCGCCGTCTTCGAACTTGAACAGCAGTCTCCAATTGCCGCTCACGGAAACTGCCCAATGACCTTTGTATTCTCCTGCCAGCGGATGAAGACGCGATCCTGGAAGGTTCATGTCTCCCGCAATCCGAGCAGCGTTCAACCGCGCCAACAGCAATCGCAATCTCGTCGCGTGCTCAGGCCTGATTCCCGATTTCGCTCCTGTTGTGAAAAATTTCTCCAGTCCTTTGTGTTTGAAACTGCGGATCATTCACGGAGTGTAACCTATAACGTTACACGTGTCAAGTATGGTGCCGCGCGACCAGGGGTGCAAGACGCGCGCGCTTGCCAATGACACGGTCGGTCCACATGGGCTGGATAATCCAGCCTGACCGACCGGGATATCCAGCTTTGCAGGTTGGGATACCCAGCTTGTGCGCGCAGGGCTGGTGCCGGCGAACGCCTAACCGCGCGCCCCAATTCGGCAGCCGCCGCGCCCGTCACGACGCAAACAGCTCGCGCAGCACGCCGAGCACCGCGGCGGCAGTGCGGCGATCGAGCCGGCCCAGTCTTCGCACCAGGCGCTGCTGGTCGACGGTGCGGATCTGGTCGAGCACGACCTGGCCGCTCTTACCGCGAAACTTGCACGGCACGCGGGTCGGGTAGTCGCGGCCGGCCGTGGTCATGGGCGCGACGATGGCGGTGCGCAGGTGGTGGTTGAGCTCGTCGGGCGAGATCACGGCGCAGGGCCGGGTCTTGCGAATCTCGCTGCCCAGGGTCGGGTCGAGGTTGACCAGGTAGACGTCGAAGCGATTGGTCACCAGCGCCACTCGTCCTTGTCCCAGGTGCTGGTCGAAGGAGCAGCGTCGAGCAGGCGATCGTCGCCGCGCTCGTGCATGGCAGCAAAGGCCTCGGACCAACCAGCGCGGGTCGGCCGGACCTTGCTGACGACGATGGTGTTGCCCTTGACCTCGAGCTCGACCTCGTCCTCGAGACCGGTCTGCTCGATGAGCGCCTTGGGCAGCCGGAGGCCGCGCGAGTTGCCGATGCGGATGAGGTGCGAGCGCATGGCCGTCTCCTCTGTGATCACATTGTAATCACAGGCGCGGGATGGCGGCAATGGCTCGGCGGGTCCTGGGATTGGCGGTGTTGTCGGACGCATGGCTGCTCCTTGGACGGCCGCCTGCTTTGCACGCTCTGTTCCAGCGGCAATCGAGGCGCGGATGCAGCGTTTGTTGCGGTGTGAGAGTCGCGCTGCGCACTCTGGTGTCGCGATCTGGCGCAACGCCGTATGAAACTGCGACCACTGGCCAGACGAGCCAATCATCACGCTTGCCGTTAATCACGCGTCGCGTTACTATCCGGTCAGGATCGTAGGCGATAAGAGACTGAGGTCTGCCATGCGTAGGCACGTGCCAGTGACGCCCGGCGAACTGTTGCTCGAGGAGTTCTTGCTTCCGCTGGGCATCACGAAGTACCGGCTGGCCAAGGAGATCAATGTGCCGGCGCAGCGCATTGGCGACATCGTGGCCGGCAAGCGCGCGATCACCGCCGATACCGACCTGCGGCTGTGCCGGTTCTTTAGCCTGTCTAACGGCTTCTGGCTGCGGGTGCAGGCCGCCTACGACACCGAGGTGGCCGCAGCGGCACTGGCCAAGGCGATCGCCAAGATCAAGCCGTGGTCCAAGCGCAAGGCGCACGCGGGCGCTGCGTGATGGTGGTGCGGGCGCCTAACCGTGTGCCCTGCCTGGTTGCCGTCGCGCCTGCATCTGCAACTCGAACCCTAACGCAACCAGGTACTTCTCGAGCGTCGACAGCCGCACGTCGCCACCGCTCTCGATGCGGCTCACGATCGAGGCGGACGTCTCCATCCGGGCAGCGACCTGGGTCTGGCTGAGCCCGATCTTCTTGCGGCGCTTGGCCATGTCGCGCGCAAAGGCGCGGCGCTGCTCGGCCGCCTCGACCAGCGCGGCAAAGCCAGGCTCGCGCGCTTCGCGTCCGGCCACGTACCTGTCGAGATCGTCAGCCATCGGTCGACCAACCTATATTTGATATATTATATTCAATATATCAAATTAACGCTATCGATCGAGACGGCAATGCCGTCATCGACTGCCTCCGCGGGCTCGCCGGTTCGCCAGGCGCCGCTCGGCAAGCCAGACGGTGTCTGGCGGCGTGCGACACGGGCTGGCCGAGGCGTTCATCCAGTGGCATCGGCGCGAGGTGTTCAGGGGGGCCGGGGCGCGCCGCGGCTTAGCTTCGGCGCTCGAGCGCTTTAGCGTTTGACCTTTGCGGGATCCTGTCTCGGATCGCTACAGCCGCGGCCAGATCGATTCGATCAAGGTAACCCGTGACCGCCATTTCGGCGGTCGCAGGCTTGAACTGGGCTGGCGCGACTCGTGCAGCTCGCCCAGGTCTGGCGCCCCTCCGCGGGGCCGGGAGGTCACCCCATGGACAAAGTCGTCTCGTGGCCGATGGCAGTCTTGCTTTGTACACATATATGTGTATACCATTCATATGAAGCGGCGTGACTTGGAGGAGCAGTTGCGCCGCTGCGGCTGGTGGCTGTTGCGGCGTGGCGGCCGGCACGATGTCTGGACCAACGGTGAGGCGACCGAGGCGGTGCCGCGCCACGCGGAGATCAACGAGCTGCTCGCGCGCAAGATCTTGCGCCGGGCGCGGGGCGCACCATGAGACTGGAAGGCCGCATCTGGAAGGATGGCCGGTTTTGGCTGGTCGAGGTGCCTTTGCTCGACGTGATGACGCAAGGCCATAGCCGCAAGCAGGCGTTGCACATGATCGCCGACGCCATCCACGAGCTGGTCGCCAGAAAAGGCTTTTCGGTCGAGGTGGCCGATTGCGGCAAAAGCGTCATCGAGGTCGGGTCGGCCGATACGGGCGCGCTCACGGCGCTGCTGTTGCGCCGGCAGCGCGCCGCGCACGGTCTCACGCTGGAACAGGTCGCGCGGCGGCTCGGCCAGAGTTCGCGCAATGCCTATGCGCGCTACGAGCAGGGCCTGGCGGTGCCCACCATTGCCAAGTTGACGCAGTTGCTGCGCGCCATCGATCCCGAGGACGAGCTGGTGCTCAAGCGTTCGGCGGCGTGATTCCGGCATGCACCTAGAACCATCACGCTTGCCGTTAATCACGCGACGCGTTACTATGCCGTCATGATCGTGTCGTTCCGCTGTGCAGACACCGCGGCGCTGGCATGCGGACGCCGGGTCAAGCGGTTCGAGAGCATCGAGCAGGTGGCGCGGCGCAAGTTGCGTCAGTTGCAGATCGCCTCGACGATTTGCGAGTACCACCGGGCAATCGGCTGGAGGCGTTGCGGGGAGATCGTGCAGGGCAGCACAGCATCCGCATCAACGACCAGTTCCGGGTCTGTTTTCGCTGGACGCTGGCGGGCGCACTGGACGTCGAGATTGTGGACTACCATTGATGGAGGCTTGACATGAACAAGCTACCGCCCGTGACCCCCGGCGAACTGTTGCTCGAGGAGTTCTTGCTGCCACTGGGCATCACGAAGTACCGGCTGGCCAAGGAGATCAGCGTGCCGGCGCAGCGCATCGGCGACATCGTGGCTGGCAAGCGCGCGATCACCGCCGATACCGACCTGCGGCTGTGCCGGTTCTTCGGCCTTTCCAACGGCTACTGGTTGCGGGCGCAGGTGGCGTACGACACCGAGGTGGCTGCGGCGGCGCTGGCCAAGGCGATCGCCAAGATCAAGCCGTGGGCCAAGCGCAAGGCCACGCGCGGCCGGGCTGCGTGATGGTTCAAGCGCGGTGCAAGCTGTGCCGGCGCTGGTCTGCGAGAACTGTGGCGAGGCGTCGTTGAGCGCGCAGGTCGCCAAGAAGGTCAACGCCATTGCCAGCCGCGAGACCGCGCGTGGCGTTGCGCTCGAGTTCTGCAAGTTTGCCGCCTGACCGCCCCCTCCCGGACTGCTCTGCAACAGCTCGTGATTTCCAGCGCCTGCGAAGCGGCCACCCGCAAAAGCTCGGTCGCTGCCGAAAAGGGCGCCAAGGCGGTCAACATCGGCTTCTTGCTCGAGCGCATCGCGCCGTCCATGGCGGGTTTTGCGTTCGATGTGTACCGGGCAGGGGGCAGGCCATGAAGAAGGAGATCATCGACTTCTTCTCGCTGCAGCGGCAGATCTTTGGGCTGTGCCCGCACTGCGCCGAGTTGTTTCGGCTGAGCGAATGCGACATCTATCTCAAGCAGCGGCCTTTGCAGGACTGGATGACCGCCATTGACCGCGAGACGGCGCGGCTCGACGACATCGAGGCCAGGATCGAGGACAAGAAGGAAGCGCTGCGCGAGAAGGCGCGCGTGCAGGGCCGGGCGAGCGCGCTCAAGGCCGCGCGCAAGGTCGACCAGGTCTTTTCGCCGCGGCGGCTCAATCCCGACGACGCCAAGGTGCTGTTTCATCCGGTGGACTACATCGTGTTTGACGGCATGAAGAACGGGGAGATGAAGAGCCTGCTGCTGCTCGATCGGCAGACCACGGACAAGCAGCATCGCAAGGTGCAGGGCAGCATCGAGAAGGCGGTCGAGAAGCAGCGATACGAGTGGCAGACGTTGAGAGTGGGGGTGGAGGGGGGATTGAGGCGGAGTAGGGCGACGTGCAACGCGACGGGATTTGTCGTGCGGGGTAGTGCGGCGACGTCGCCGCGTGCTGGGTTGACATCGACGGGCAACGCCGCCACTCTATCGAGGAGTGGGCGGGGGACAGTCGCGATGCGCGGCTATGTCGGCAACACAGACCCTGAGTGGTACGACTTCTTGCGTTCGCAAACCCAACTTGAAGAGGTCAATTTCTGGCAACCATCGGGTGGTCGAGGATTCCATGCGGTCCCTGTGGGAGCACCGTTCTTCTTCCGACTGAAAAAACCGCACAATGCGATTTGTGGTTTTGGTTTCTTCGCCAGGCATTCGGTGCTGCCCGCATGGCTCGCATGGGAAAGCTTCGGTGTGGCCAACGGCGCTCGGGACTTCAACGAGATGCGCCAGCGCGTCGAGAAATATCGCCCGCCGGAAAAGCGGGATCCTGCAGGTGCCTACGACGTCGGCTGTCTCATGATCGCCCAGCCGGTTTTCTTTGAACCCGGACAGTGGGTCGCCGACGCAGACGACTGGCAGCGAAACATCGTCCAAGGAAAGACCTACGATCTCGCGGTCGGCGTGGGAGAGCGCATCTGGCAAGACTGCCTTGCTCGCACTTCAACGACGACGACGGGGACTACTCTCGCTGACTCGCCAGAAAGGGAGCAGCGCTATGGAGCCAGCGTCCTTGTCCAGCTGAGGCTCGGTCAGGGTACTTTTCGAATTGCAGTGCTCGATGCCTACGGACGCGCGTGCGCTGTAACAACCGAGCACTCACTGCCCGTACTCGAAGCGGCGCACATCATGCCCTATGCCGAAGGCGGGGCGCACGACGTCGAGAATGGTATATTGCTACGAAGTGACCTGCACCGACTCTTCGACCATGGATATGTCACCGTCACTCCAGATTACCTTCTGGAAGTCAGCGCGCGCCTAAAACAAGATTTCGAAAACGGCAAGACCTACTATCCCTATCAGGGGCATCCTATCCACGTTCCGTCAACCCAGGCCGAGAGGCCCAGCAAGCAATTGCTCGAATGGCACAACAACAAAGTTTTTCTTAGCGCCGCGTGAACGCCACTCAGCCCCTCGACCCTACGAAACGCGCCGAGCGCATCAGACAACTTCTCGACTGCGGCGGCATCGCCGTCTGCTAGAACAAGCGGCCATTTTGCTGCCTGTTGCTCCATGGTGCATGGTGGGTGCGACAAAATATGTCGCACAATCAAAGATCGAGTCTGTTGAGCGCGGGACAAAAAATCTAAATCGGTTTATGATCTGGAGGTCTTCGAACAAAGCGCATCCTTTGCCTCGACGACGTGACAAGCCCGATGAAAGACGTTCCCTGCTTCTTCTGCACCCTCACCGCCGACAAGGTCGTCGCCGCCAACGATCTCGCCATCGCTCTGCTCGATGGCTTTCCCGTCAGCCCGGGCCACACCCTGGTCGTCACCAAGCGCCACGTCGCCACCTGGTTTGACGCCTCACCCGACGAGCAACGCGCAGTTCTCGCCCTGGTCGACCAGGTCAAGCAACAACTCGACCGTCAATACGCGCCGGCTGGCTACAACGTCGGCTTCAACGCCGGCGAAGCCGCGGGCCAGACCGTGATGCACCTGCACGTGCACGTGATCCCGCGCTATCGCGGCGACGTCGAGACCCGCGCGGCGGCGTGCGCGGCGTCATTCCGAGCAAACAAAAATACGGCAGCGCTGCGAGCGAGCCACAGGCCTTTGCTGCGCAGCGAGATACCAGAAAGGCTGGCAGCAGTCCCTTCGATGCGCTGCCCACCTTTGTCCCAGGCGAGCAGCACCATTTTGTCGATGCGCTTCGCCAGGCGCTTCAACTCGCGGACCGCGCTGACCTGCTCGCGGCCTTTGTCCAGACAACTGGACTCCAGCTGCTCGGCAACGACATCGAGGACGCGCTCAGGCGAGGCGCGCACATTCGCATCCTCACTGGCGACTCGCTGGGGATCACCAGCGCTGACGCCCTGCGCGACCTGGCCCGCCTGGCAACTGACTTTGAAAACTGCCAAGCCAACTTCTACTCAACAGGCAGCGGCGTCTTTCACCCCAAGTCGTACATCTTCACCCGCAACGGCCACGGCGTCGCCTACGTTGGCAGCAGCAACCTCAGCGGTTCCGCTCTCAAGCACGGCGTCGAATGGAACCTGCGCCTCATTTCCGACGACGACACTGTCACCTTTCAAGCGCTCTGCGCCCGCTTTGAACAACTGTGGCAGTCACCCAACACCCAAGCTCTGACACCCGCGGTCATCGCCTCCTACGAACAGCGATCACCCGTGCCAGTCGCGCCCCGACCCGAGCCGCGCGGCGCCGTGCCCGAACCGCACAGCGTCCAACTCGAAGCCTTGGCTGCGCTCAAACACACCCGCGCCGACGAACACCGCCGCGGCCTGGTCGTCATGGCCACTGGCCTTGGAAAAACTTATCTGTCGGCATTCGACTTCAAGGCCATGGGTGGCGAGCGCGCGCTCTTCATCGCCCACCGCGAAGAGATCCTCGACCAGTCGCGCGCTGCCTGGGCGAGCGTGCACCCCGACAAGACCACCGGCACCCTCGGCGTCGGCCGAACCGACACCGACGCCCAGCTGCTGTTTGCCTCGGTGCAAACCCTCTCGCGCACGCGCCACCTGGCCCGCTTTACCGAGGAACACTTCGACTACATCATCGTCGACGAATTTCACCACGCAGCTGCAGCCACCTATCGCAAAGTGCTGGCCCACTTCAAACCGCGCTTTTTGCTTGGACTGACGGCAACGCCCGATCGCATGGACGGCGCGCCCTTGCTCGCGCTGTGCAACGACAACCTGGTCTTTCGCTGCAACCTGCTGGCTGGCATCAGCAAAAAACTGCTGGTGCCGTTCAAGTACTTTGGCGTCAAGGACGAGATCGACTTTGAGCCCATCCCGTGGCGCTCCGGCCGCTTTGACAACGATGCGTTGACCAAGGCAGTGGCGACCCAAAGCCGCGCGCAGCAGGCGCTGCGCGAATATCGGGCCCACGCCGCCTCTGGCCAGCTCCGCACCCTGGCCTTTTGCTGCAGCACCGTGCACGCCGACTTCATGGCCGACTTTTTCGATCAGCACGGAGTGGCCGCGGCCGCAGTGCACAGCGGTCCGACCTCGGCACCCCGCGCCGAGTCGCTGCGCCAATTCAAGGCTGGCAAGCTCGAAGTGCTGTGCGCGGTCGACGTCTTCAACGAAGGCCTCGACATCCCAGAGATCAACACCGTGTTGATGCTGCGGCCGACCCTGTCGCCTGTGATCTTCTTGCAGCAGCTCGGCCGCGGCCTGCGCACCGCTCAAGGCAAGCAGCACCTCACCGTCGTCGACTTCATCGGCAACCACCGCAGTTTTTTGCAAAAGCCCCAGGGCCTGCTCTACCTGACTGGCGAGGACGTGGCTCCAGCCGTTGCCCTGCGCAAGATCCAGGACCACCAGCTGCAATTGCCCGAAGGCTGCTCGGTCGAGATCGAAACCGCAGCCATCGACATGCTGGCCAGGCTGGCCCGCATGAACAGCCAGGACCATCTGCTCTACACCTACTCGACGCTGCGCGACGCCCACGGACACCGCCCGAGCGCCAGCGAACTCTTCGCCGCTGGCGTCAATTTTAGAAAATTGCGCCAGCTCTTTGGTTGCTGGTTCAGCTTCGTGGCAGAGCAGGGCGACCTGGACGACGACGAGGCGCGCGTGCTCGAACGCCATCGCGCCTGGTTTGGCGACCTGCTCACCACCAGCATGGTCAAGTCCTACAAGATGCTGGCCCTCGCCGCGCTGATCGACGACGACGCGCTGTTTGTCGGCCACGACGTGGCGCGCAATGCCGAGCTGGCGCACCAGCGCGCCAGCGAAAACGTGCTGCTCTTTCGCGAGCTGCGCGAGGACAAGAACCGCCATCCGTTTGGCCTGGCTGCTGTGCGCGCGTGGCGCGAGATGCCACTCGAGGTCTGGGTCGACGCCAAGTCGACCCAGCAATCGTGGTTCGAGCTGCGCGACGAGCGCTTTGTGCCCAAGTACGACGTGCTGGATCAGGACCGCGAGTTGTTCGAGGCCATGACGGACGAGCTGGTCCAGCTGCGGTTGCGCGAACATATCGATGGCCTGCTCGAAAAACAGCCGCTCGACGTCGACATGGCCCCCGCTGTGCTGGTCGTCTCGCACTCCTCGGGCAAGCCCATCCTGCGCTTTGATCGCAGCCGCCGGCCCGACCTGCCAGAAGGCGATGTGCCAGTGGTCGTCGACGGCGAGACCTATCTCTTCAGGTTCGTGAAGATCGCGGTCAACGTCGCGACCGAAGAGGGCAGCGACAGCAACGTGCTGCCCCTGCTCATGCGGCGGTGGTTTGGACCCAACGCAGGAGCGCCCGGCAGCCACCATCGCGTGCAACTTTGGCGCATCGATCAACGCTGGCAACTGGGCAAACTCGAAGCCGAAGCCAAACCAGATCAAGGCGGCGAGGTTTTAGTCTTTCCACAGGTGCCGTTTTACCCAGAACTCAAAGTCGCGTGCGGCGCCTTTGCCCTGAACGACCGGCTGGCCGAGGCTGAAAACAAACTCAGCGTCAAAGCCGAACGCGAGCTGAGCCCGACCAAACACTTCGTGGTGCGCGCTGACGGCGACTCCATGGATGGCGGCGATCGGCCGATCAAGAACGGCGACCTGGTCCTATGCGAGTGGTGGACCGGCTCGCACGTCGACGAGACCAATGGAAAGCCGTTTCTGCTCATCGGCCACGAGACCGCAGACACCTCATTTGCCGCCATGAAGATCCCGGTCAAGAATGGCGCCACCTGGCTACTGCGCAGCACAAATCCGGCATACCCCGATCAGCGCGTACCAGCAGGCGGTCGCATCGAACCGGTCGCGCGCGTGCTCGAGGTGGTCGAAGAGGCCACCGGGCTCACCCTGTGGGGCAGCTACGATCGCGATGCCATTGCCAAGGCGTTTGGCAGCAAGAACGACCAGTCATGGCAAGTTGGGCATCGCGATATCGACGTGCTCGATCAGCACCACACGGTGCTGTTGGTGACCCTGCGCAAGGGAGCTGATACCAAGCTCGAGCACCGCTACGCGGACCGCTTTCTCTCGCGCGACGAATTTCAGTGGCAGTCCCAGGCGTCGACCACGACCGATTCAGCAAAAGGACGCCGCATCACCGGCCACCAGGACGAGCAGCGCAGCATCCACCTGTTTGTCCGGTATCAAAAACGCGAGGACTATCTTTACTGCGGTCGCGTGCATTACCTCAGACACGAGGGCGAGCAGCCCATGACTGTGTGGACCCAGCTCGAGCGGCCGCTGCCTGAGAGTTTGTGGCGTGCGTGGGGGCAGGTGTAGCTCATCGTTGTCCTGAAGTGCGACAGCTGGTTCTCAGAGACGCTCCTCGCCCAGAAAAAACTTCACCATTTCAACAGGCTCGCGCGCCGCAGCGCCTGGCCTGCGCCCTGCAAACACTCCGGTGACGAGGTGAAACGCCCATCACTCCACGGAGCACGGCATGTCGACCAAAGAAGCGCCTCTCGTTCCGGCCGAGCACATCGAGCACGCGATCCATCTCATCCGCGGCCAGCGGGTCATGCTCGACCAAGACCTGGCTGCCCTTTACGGGGTCGAGGTCAAGCTGCTGAATCGTGCGGTCAAGCGCAACATTGAGCGCTTTCCCCTGGACTTCATGTTCCAGCTCGACGACAGCGAGGCCGGTTCTTTGAGGTGCCAATTTGGCACCTCAAACGGGCGCGGCGGCCGCCGCTACCTGCCCTACGTCTTCACCGAGCAAGGCGTGGCCATGCTCTCCAGCGTGTTGCGCAGCCCGCGCGCGGTCGCGGTCAACGTCGAGATCATGCGCGCGTTCGTTCGCATGCGCTCGCTGCTGCAGAGCCAGGAGGATCTCTGGCGCAAGATCACCGCGCTCGAAAAGAAGTACGACAGCCAGTTCCGATCGGTGTTCGACGCCATCCGCGAGCTGATGCAGCCAGCGGCCCCGCCCAAACGCCCGATCGGTTTCGTGGCGCCGCCAGCGCCGGGCCAGGAGCGCAAAGCTCGTCGCAAACCCCAATGACGAGGTGCCGCGCCAAGATCTCCACATGCCCGGCGGGCAGTCGGTCCGTGGTCGCCCGCATCGAGAGCTGCAGCCAGCTGCCGAGCCTCAAGACGCTCGAGCGCTACGCCGAGGCCATCGGTTGCACGCTCACACTGTCTCTGAGACCAGCCAAGAAACGTCTCGCGTCCTGAGGAGACGGCTGCGAGGTCGCATGTTACCTGCGCCCGCGCCTTGCTGCTGCTTGCGCCCGCGCGTACCATCGTCACGTCACCAGCCGCTGCGGCAACGGAGTGTGCGCATGCCCCACGCCCCAACCCGCTCCTGCGCGCTGCTCCTGCTGCTCGCAGCGTGCGCAACCCCCACCACCATCGCGCTGCCGCCGGTCGAGCCCACGGCGGTCACCAAGATCGAGGTGACCTACATCCGCGACGCCGAGAAGACCGAGCGCGTCGTCACCGACCCGGCGACCATCGGCCGCATCCTCGGCTCCGGGGCGTTTGCCAAAAACGGCTGGGAGCGGGCGACCGAGAAGATCGCGCCGCACTATCGGATCGACCTGATTGCCGGGGAGACGGTGCTGCGAACCTATCTGCTGGGCGTCAACAACGACCCGCCGCGCTTTCCCTGCTACGAGCTCTGCACCGGCTGGTGGATCGGCTTCGACGGCGAGCGGACCAGCGCGATCCTGAAAAAGGGGCTCAGCGACAACGTCTGGTTCAGGTTGAGCCAGGACCTGTTCGGGCGCTAGCGCGGTGCGCTACCGGTTGTCGCGGCCGCTCACGAGCAGCCCTCGACGTACTGGACCTCGGGCACGCGGCCGGCCCGGTAGTTGAGCACGCGCGTGCCAGCGGTCTCGAAGATGATGCGAAACGCCTTGAACTTGGGCTCGTCGGGCACGTAGACCAGGTAGTGGCCGTCGGTATAGTGGTGCGGCTCGACCTTGATGCGGCCCGGGTAGAGCTGCTTGATGCGCTCCTCGCTGTCGCCGCTGCGCGCGCCGGCGATCGTCTCCACCGTCCGCTCGTCGTAGACGTCGACGCGGGCGCGCTCTGTACGTTCGAGAACAAAAAGAACAGTGCAACGGGCGCCAGCATCGTGCTCGACCTGTATCACCTTTCGGCCGCTGCCGCGCCTGCCCGAGGCCATCAACAGCCAGCTCACGCTGTCACTCACTGCTCCAGGCAGTAGAGCCGGCTCGCAGTCCCGCACGGCATTGGCACATATCCAAAACCGAAGTCGTTGCTGATCCCGACGAGCCCCGCAATGGCCGAGCCGGCAGTGTTGCTGGTCCAGTCGTCGCAGGTCGCGCCAGCGGCCCCGGGCTGGTCGGGCGTCGCCGCGCCGGTCTTGACGAGTTCGGACGCGACCAGAGTGTCATCAACTTGTCGGTCGATCGGCGCGCTCCAGCGGCCAGCCAGCAGGTCGGCCGCTGTCTTGGCCACCAGCACGCCATTGGCCAGCCTCCAGGGCGGGCCGTCAACGGCGAAGCGCGACGCTGCGCTGGCGTCGGCCGTGGCGAGCAGCGCACCAAAGCGGCCGATCAGGTGCGCCGCCGCCGCGTTGTTCGCGCAGACAAGGTTGGCCGAATCGATACCGCCGCCGGGCGTCCAGGTTGTCGTGCTCACAAACGCTCGGCGACCGCCAGGCGTCGCGTAGAACAGCGGCTGCGCGTGGTCGGTTTCAAAACAGTACAGGTGTCCAGGGTTCGCGCAGGTGGCAAGGCCGCTGTTCGACCATCCCGCCCCACCACCACAGGCCCAGCCATTTGTATAATCGTTGTCGGTCGAGAATCGAGTCCAGTCCTGACAGGTCCGCGCCACCTGGCCGGACCCGCTGGTCCCGGTCAGCACCAGCGGCCCATACTCGACACTGTCAAATCCGATGTCGGTGCCGTTCTCGTCCACGCGCAGGGGATACAGGATGTCCTGCGCCGCGATGTTCTCGACGGTGTCGGCAAAGGGCAGACCGTCGGGCCTGACAAATCCCCGCGCCAAGCCGAGCCGGCTGATCGCCGACACGTTGCCAGACGAGATCCAGGCCACGAAAGTGCCTGGCAAGCTGGCGCCACTGGCCAGCCCCTGGCAGATCACGTCAGCGCCAGCCGCGCCGCCAAGCTGCTCGGGGGTGTAGGAGGTCGACGAGACAAAGACGACGTTGTGGCCCGCGACCGAACCATCCCAGCCGCCGCCGTCGTCGATCGGGCTCCAGCCATCGGCCGGTACGCTCACGTCCGTGGCCACGCCTCGGTCGAGTCTGATCGCATCTCGCGCGCCGGCATCCCGCGTCGTGGCATCGCGCACGGCAGTGGTGTCGCGCAGGGTGGCATCGTTTACGGCGGTATCGTGCGCCGCAGTATCGTTCACGGCAGCGTCGGGCGCTGACGCGTCCGCTGCCCGCGTATCCTGGCTGGCGCCATCCGCACGCGCGCTGTCGCTGGCAAGGGCGTCGCTGCTGCTGCTGTCGTCTCGTGCAGCGTCGTGCGCGCTGACGGCTGGCCGACAGCGTTGTTCCACGCATACGAGGTTGCTCGGGCAGGCCTGGTCGCTGGCGCAGGCAAGCCCCGCGCCGCCAGCCACTGCTGTCAGCAGGTCGCAGCCCGAGACCAGTGCAATGACGACGACAACCAGCGCGGCGCGGGTAATCCTGGCCAGCCAGTGGTCATTGTGTGCGGCTGTCATCGAGGCCACTCTAGCACGCCCGTCGATCGCGGCTCCACGTCGCGGTCAACGCCGAGACCATGCGCGCGTTGCGCTGATCCGGGCTTGCCCCTACGATGCCCGCGCATTTTCACTCCGGAGCGACGCCATGCACGCACCTCGGCAGCGGGCAGCAGCGTGCCTTCTCGAGCTGTTCGCTTTATCTCTGGTCGTCACCGTGACCGTCGCTGCCGCGGCGCCGGCGTCACGGCCCGGTAGCCAGGACGCGGTCAAGTTCGAGCTCTTTGTCATGTCCAGGTGCCCGTACGCGGCACCGGCCATCGAGGCGCTGCGCCAGGCCAAGACCAGGCTCGGTCCGGCGGTCGACATCCAGGTCGACTACATCGGCGAGGCCGTGGGCAGCGGATTCACGTCGCTGCACGGGCCGGACGAGGTCGCCGGCGACAAGCTGCAACTGTGCGTCAACGCGATCGCGCCGGACCGCTGGTGGGACTTTGTCGAGTGCCAGAACAAGGCTGGCATCGATCTCGAAAAAAGTTTTGGCGACTGCGCCCGGGCCAGCCAGATCAAGGTCGAGCCCATCGCGGCCTGTTTCGAGGGCCACCAGGGCAACCGGCTGCTCGCCGCGTCGTTCAAGCGTTCGCGCGACCAGGGCGCCCTCGGCAGCCCGACCCTGATCGTCGCCGGCACGACCTACACGGGACGGCGCAGCGCCATGGATCTGGTGCGCGCGATCTGCGCGCGCCACCCGCACGCCGTCGACGTCGCTGGCTGTCAGAACCTGCCCGAGCTGCCCAGGGTCGACATCCTCGTGCTCGACGACCGGCGCTGCGCGGACTGCAACACCCAGCGCCTGATCGCGATGGTCAAGAGCCGGGTGGCCGACCCGGTCGTCAAGCAGCTCGACTACAGCGATGCCGAGGGCAAAAAGCTTTACGACCAGCTCCAGGGCGCCAATCTACCGGCCCTGCTCTTCGACCGCACGCTGGCCCGGGACGCCGACGCGGCTGCGCTCTTTGCGCACGGGCTCGTCGACGTCGGGCCGTACCAGAGCCTGCAGGTCGGGGCGAGCTGGAATCCGATCTGCGCCAACGAAAATGGCTGCCGCCGGCCCGAGTGCGCGGAGGCCCCGCTGTGCCGCCAGGAGATACCCGGCAAGCTCGAGGTCTTTGTGATGTCGCAGTGCCCGTATGGCCTCAAGGCCTTTGACGCGCTCAAGGAGTTTCTTCCCGCCATGCAGGGCACGGTCGGTTTCACGATTCACTACGTCGCCATGGGCACGGCCAGGCACGGCTTCAAGTCGCTGCACGGCGCGCCCGAGATCGACGAGGACATGCGCCAGCTCTGCGCTGCCCGGTATTACGCGCAGAACAACCGCTACCTGGATTACATCTGGTGCCGCAACCAGGACATCAGAAACCCCGAGTGGCAAGCGTGCGCGACGCCAGGCATCGACGCCAAGGTGATCGACCGGTGCGTCAAGAGCGAGGGGCCGGGTCTGCTCGAAGCAGACATCAAGATCACCGACGGCCTGGGCATCGCCGCGAGCCCGACCTGGGTGGCCAACAACAAGCACAAGTTTCACGCCATCGATGCCGCGACCATCAAGGCCAACTTCTGCAGCCACAATCAGGCGCTCAAGCAGTGCGCGCAGTACGACAAGTCGCTGCTGTCGCCCGAGGGTGAATAGCCGCAATAGACTTGAGACTCGCGTCAACCGCGCGGCAGCTCGCGCACGGCCCCGAGCTGGCGGGTTCTGATCTTGAACTGCTTGGGCGTCACCAGCAGCTCGACCTCGTAAAACTCGGGCCGATCGGACTCGACCACCGCAAACCCGTGCAGCTCGCCACTGGCTGCCGTGGCCTTGAGCTTCAAGGCACTGGGCGGGAGTTTGGTTTGAAAGCGCCAATCCTGCTGCGGCGTCTTCTCGGGCAGCTTGGCCACCCACTTGACGCGCGCCTGTGCCGTCTCGCTGCGCAGGTACATCAGCGCCAGCGCGGCGATCTGCGACAGCCGAGCCTCGTTGGGGGCAGCCAGAAAATACGTGGTCAGTGCGGCGCCCAGGTCGCGGCACTCGGTACTGGCGATCTTGGCGAGCTGTTGCTCGATCACTTTCAAATCTTTGCGGACGTTCTTGTCCCGCTCCATCTCGACCATGTAGGTCTTGTGAAAAAGCTCCCAGTACTTGATGCCGCACAACTTGAGCCCGGTCAGCTCGCGGTTGTAGCCCAAGTCATCCAGAGTTTTTTCGGACTCGTCGAACGGCCGTGCATAGAACTTGCCGTCCCAGATCGCAAAGTCCCGGGTATCGAGCACGATGGTTGGACCGTCGACGACCGCATGCGAGTAGTCGACCAGCCGCCCGCGAAACAGGCGTAGGCCGGGCACAAATGGCGGCGTGATCTCCGAGATGTCGAGATTGAGATACGGCCGCGGCACGACGTCGGCTTTCAGCCGGATGTACTCGAGGTAGCGCTCGGCGACCTGTTGCTCGGGCCTGGCCAGATCTTTCAGGGCCCCCAGCATCTGCGGACCCGAGAGCTGGATGATCGGAGCGAGCGCAGGAGCTTGTTCTGCCGCAAGAGCCATGTGACCGCTCACCACGACCACGAGGGCGACGCCCCAAGTCGCCAGCAGATTTTTCATGAGTCAACTCGCGTTACTTATCCTCGTCCTGCTCCTGCTCCTCGCCCGCGTGCTTGCCGTGCTTCTTGCCGGTCTTCTCTTCCTGCTCTTCTTTCGCTTTCTCTTCCTCGGCCAGTTTTTTGATCATGTCGACGAACTTGGCGACATCTTCTTCGCTGACCTTGCTGCCAGCCTTGACGTAGGGATCGTGCCTGGCCACGAAGTCCGGGTAGAGCGCGTTGGTCACGCTGGGCGCGACCAGCAACGCGCCCGCGAAAAAGGGTATCGACGCAAAGTGCCAGCCGTTGGCAGGGCCGTCGCCGCCGAGCATCAGCAACCCGATGCCCGCGGCCGTGGGCACGGCCGCCGACACGATGCCGAGCACGGCCGCAGTGCCCGCGTCGCGATAGATGACGCCGGGCACCTCGTCCTCGACGTCCGGGAACGCCAGGCCGACAAACGACCCGCGCTCGTGCTCGTACTTGATGCCTTCACCCGTGGCCCAGAGCGGCGCCAGCAGGCCCGCACCGATGGCCGCGCCCGGCAGCGCGGCCCACAACGGACCGCCGATCTCCGCGAACTCGAACTTGGGCCCGCCCACCAGCGGCGAGATCAGGCTGAGCGCGAGCGGCGTGGCCGCGCCCAGGATGCAGCCCGTGGTGCAGCCCGAGAGCGATCCCTTCATCACGGCGAGGTGGCGGCCGACGTAGTCGATGGCGACCACCAGCGTGGCTGCCACGCCCGGCGACGAAAAGAACTCGAACACCTCGGGTGGGATCTCGTCCTTGGCCGCTGCGCTGGCTGGCGTGGTCGCTGCGGTCTCAGGCGCTGGCGCGGGCGCCTCGGGCGCGGGCAACGCCTCCTCGCCCCTGGCGGGTGCGCCGAGCCACAGACCCATGCTGACGACGAGAAGTGCCGATGCGATCTTCATGAATAGCCACCTCCGCAAAACGCCGCCCCTCGAAACCGTCCTATTTCTTGAACGAGCTCTTGACCAGCTTGTCCTTTTTCTCCTGCTGCTCCTTGGCCTGCTTGTTCGCCTTTTGCTTTTGTTCCTTGTCCTTGCCCTTTTTACCGCCCTTGTCGCCCATCGTGTGCCCCCTTGTCGGTGCGGGTGATTTGTTGGCCGCCAGAAAACCTGGCGCAGCTGACGGCCAAGCCTAACAGGTAAATAGGCAGCACCAACGCTCTTTCCGCTCGCGTCGGGTTCGGCGCTATCGGTTGTCTGCCGACGCTGCTGGCAGCTAAACTCCGGTGCTCGACCGACAACGGGTGCCAGCGTGGACAATGAGCGAGTGATGTTGTTGGTTGTTGCCCTCGTCGACACCCCCGACCAGCAAGATCGGCGAGCTGAAAAACGGCTTCTTCGAGGCGCGCGGCAAGGTGGTGCAGCCCGCAGCGCCGCTCGAGCACGCAGACCAAGTGGGTCACCATCATCAGCGACCGCAAGGCGCGTGACGTCGAGATCGAGGACGCCACTGGCCGTGTGCACGTGCCGATGCTGACGGCCGAGTTGCACCTCAAGCGCGACAGCCACGCGAGTTCGGGCTTTCTCAACTCGCCGTCCGCGGAGCTCAAGCACACGCTCGCGACCGAGTACGGCAAAGAGACCACCGGCCTGGTCTTCAACAAGGCGCTCAGCTACGAGGAGACCGTGGTGCGCGCCGGCGAGCTGCTCTACGTCATCGGACCGTGCCGCCGCACCGCCAATGGCCAGGCCACCTTCGAGCCCAGGCCGGGCGAAATGTTGGTCGTGGCCGATCAGCCGGAGCAGGTCATCGCCAGCAAGTTCAAGGCGCAGGCGATCGGACTGGTGGTGCTCGCGGTCGCGATCGGCGTCGGCGCCATTGCGGCCGCAGTGGTGGCGCTGCGTGGTTCAACGATCTTGGGGTGAAGCCACTGTCTGGAGAAAAGCATGTTGCGCGCACTTGCTGGTCTCTGTGCCGTTCTTGCAGCCGCGCCAGCGACGTCGAGCGAGACCTTTGTCTTCTATCTCACCGACGGCAGCGTGATCGTTGGCAAGCCCCAGACCAAGAGCCTGACTGTCAAAGACGGAGGCGACAGCGCGACCTTCTTGTTCGGCCAGCTGGAAGGGATCGCGATCGACGAGGTCAAGGCCACCCTGCGGGTGCGCGATCGCGGCACGACCGAGGGCAAGCTGGTGCAGAAGACGATCGCGGTGCAGACCGGGTTTGGCAAGGTGAGCATCCCGACGTCGCTGATCACGCGCGCCGCGCCACAGGCGATGCTGCCGCAACCGGAACGGCCTCAGACGTTGCGCCCGCCGCCTGCTGCCGCGCCAGCCAGGACCGCGCCGACAGAGATCAGCTGCGCGCAGATCTCCGAGGTTTCGACCGTCGGTCAGACCACCGGCGGCAGCGTCTGGATATTCCGCGTGGGCCGCGGCCTGGACGATGCGCTACTGGTCGTTTCAGCCACGCGCGACGCCAATGGCAAGAGCGACATCGACGCGGCGCGCGAGCGCGTCCAGTCGTGCGCTGGCAGCTCGCGCACGCTCTACATCGACGCCGCCACCTGGCAACCCGAGACGCACACCACGCTGGGCACCTTTAACGGCTGGACCGTCTGGGCCAACGCGCTGACCAGCCAGCGGGTGACCAAGCCATAGAGACCCTCACGGCTGTTTTTACCAGAGGTCGAAAATCGCCGTGAGTGTTTTTGACCACAGTAGAAATTTGCAGTAGGCTGCCAGCATGCCGATCCAGCGCCGCTACCTGCTGCCGCAGGTCAAAAAAGATCTCGACCGCAAGATGGTCTTCGTCGCTGGCCCGCGCCAGGTTGGCAAGACCACACTCGGGCGTTCGCTGCCCGGCGCCGGCCGCGGCTACCTCAACTGGGATGTTGCCGAACACCGCGAACAGATCCTGAGGCGCGAGTTGCCGACGGGCCCGCTCTGGATCTTCGACGAGATTCACAAGTACCGCGCCTGGCGCAACTGGCTCAAGGGGCTGTACGACGGCCGCTCTCGCGGCCAGCGCATTCTGGTCACCGGCAGCGCGCGTCTCGACCTGTACCGTTTTGGCGGCGACTCGCTGCAGGGGCGCTACCACCTGCTGCGGCTGCACCCGCTGTCGGCCGCCGAGCTCGGCCTCAAACGCGGCTCCGAACTGCTGGACCTGCTGACGCTGGGGGGATTTCCAGAGCCGTGGTTTTCGGCGTCGGAGACCGAAGCCCGTCGCTGGTCGCGCGAGTACCGCAGCCGGCTGGTGCGCGACGAGATCGCCAGCCTCGAGCGGGTGACCGACCTCGGCCGTCTCGAATTGCTGGCGCTGCGGCTGCCCGAGCTGGTCGGCTCGCCGCTCTCGCTCAACGCTCTGCGCGGGGATCTGCAGGTCAGCCACAAGACCGTGGCCAGCTGGGTGGCGATCCTGGAACGGCTGTATGCGATCTTCCGGCTGCTGCCATTTGGCGCGCCGCGCATCCGCGCGGTCAAGAAGGAGCAAAAGCACTATCACCTGGACTGGTCGATCGTGCCCGAGCCGCCCGCCCGGTTCGAAAACCTGGTCGCTGCGCATGTGCTCAAGTGGGTGCACTTCACGCAGGACACGACTGGCCGCGATGTGGAGCTGCGTTACTTTCGCGATCACGACGGCCGCGAGGTCGACCTGGTCGTGGTCGAGGCGAAAAAACCGATCCTGCTGGTCGAGTGCAAATGGGGAGACCAGGCGATCGACCAGGGGCTGCGCTATCTCAAGGCGCGATTTCCCACCTGCGCGGCCTGGCAGGTCAGCTGTGTTGGCCGCAAGGATTATCAGAGTCCCGAGGGCATCCGTGTGGCGCCGGCACTCACGCTGCTGCGCACGATGACCTGATCGGTCTGCGCTCGACGAGTCTGGACATTGCCGCCCGCAGTCCCGCAGCGATGACCAAGATCGGTGCCACGCTGACCGCGCAGAAATACGTGGCGGCGTAGAGCAGGCCGCGCAGCACAGCCGCGTCGCCAGCTGCCCCCGAGCCGGGCACGGTGCCGCTGATGATGCAGGTGTCGGCGCGCCAGCCCAGCAGGTGCATGGCTCCAAACAGCGCCACGACGAGCAGCGCGCCAGCGACCCAGGCGACTGGACTCAGCACGCGCAACTTCATGGCTGGCCTCCGACGCTGCGCGAACGAGCGCGCTCCCAGAGGGGGCCCTGCACCAGCGCGTAGAGCAGCACGGCGTCGCCGACCTGGTTGCTCGCGGCAAAGCGGTACTGACCCGACGACCGGATCGGAAACGCCGCGAACTCGAGCGTGGTCAGCAGTTGCCGCAAGAAATCGTCGTCGTCAAAAGCCGCGGCCGCCAGCACCGCCAGCCCGCTCGACCCGGCGCTGGCGCCCACGATCGGCACGATCGGTCCCGAGTCCACGTCGGCTGGCCCGTGCCACGTGGCCGGCCACTCGACAGCATAGCCAAAGCCGAGGACCGATCGGCCGAGCTGCTGGCGCGCGCGCTGATACTGGTCGCTGGCAAATGCCGGGTCGACCAGCTGCAACATGTGACTGGCCAGCCAGATGCTCGAGCCCTCGGGTCCGTCCAGCGCGCTGCCGTCGTAGCGAAAGCTCGAGACCAGCATCCCGGATTTTGGATCGACCAGTCGCTGCTTGATCGCGGCCAGCCAGTGCTGCACGAACTGCGAGTGGTCGCGGCCATCGATGCGATCGCTCAGCTGCAGGGCGGCGATTGCCACCGCGTTGCAAAAGATCCAGCACTCATCCGGGTAGCTCTCGGCGCACAGCACCGGCCCCTGGGCCAGGTATTGCAGCGTGACGTCGATGCGCTGGCTGAGCAGCGGCGTAAAGCGCGGTTCGGGCGACACCAGCTGCCTGGCCGCGAGCATCAGCGCGATCTCGCCGTCGACAAAGGTGCTGCGAGCGGGCTGGGCCACAAACGGCTGGCGCTGCGCGTAGCCCAGCAAGAAGAAGTACATGCTGCGTTGCTCTTCCAGCCGCAAGGTCTCGTCGACGATGGTGTCGATGACGGCGAGATAGCGCTGTTGCTCGGCCGGCACGCGCAGCGCCATGTTGGCCAGCGCCAGCACCAGAAACGTCCGCCCCATGAAATCCCATTCGGCGTTGGCCTGCCGCATGCGCGCGATCTCGTCGGCGCGGCTGACCGGGTCCTCCCACAGCTGCAGCTGTCTGGCCGCGAGTTCGCGTGCGCGCAATGCGATTGCGCCGGGCTGGCGAAACTGGGTGAGCTGCGGTCGGAAGAACAGATGCAGCAGCGGCAGCCAGATCGCGGTCGCGATCAGCAGCGCGGCGATCGCGGCCGCGATCCCTGCTGCAACGTGCCTGGTTCGTTTTGACGGGCTCATCCTGACCTCGGGACCAGAATAGACCGCTGACGCCAGGCACGAGCGGATGAAATCGCGCGGGATCACCGATGGTACGCAGACTGCACTACAGGATACCCCGGCCGCCCCCTGGACGTCCGTGCAGTTTGTCTTCACAAGGAGGATCGAGCCATGAACAACACAAGTAGATTTCGATCGGTGAGCGGCAAACTGCTGCTGACGGTGGCCATGATCGCGGGCAGCACCGTGTTCATCGCGCCCGCTGTCGAGGCCAGTGGCACTCAGGGTACCCCGATCTGGTCGACCGCGACCGGCGGGGCGGTCCGCTCGTCGCCCGCCGTTGTGAATGGCGTCGTCTTCATCGGCTCGGACGACGGCCGCATCGACGCTCTCGACGCGGCAACGGGCCAGCCGATCTGGTCAACGCTCACTGGCGGAGCTGTCGACTCGTCACCCGCCGTGGCGAATGGCGCCGTCTACATCGGCTCGGACGACCACGGCATCTACGCCCTCGACGCGACGACAGGTCAGATCGTCTGGGCTACGATCACCGGCGGCGCCGTCAACTCGTCGCCAGCCGTGGCGAATGGTGTTCTCTACGTCGGCTCTGACGACGGCCGCATCTACGCGCTGAGCTCGACGACGGGCCAGATCAACTGGGCCACCATCACGGGTGGAGCAGTCGTCTCGTCGCCCGCGGTCGTCAATGGCGCCCTCTACGTCGGATCGAGCGACCACCGCATCTACGCCCTCAATGCGGCGACGGGCCAGATCATCTGGGCAACGACCACTGGCGGCGCCGTCGACTCGTCGCCGCGCGTGGTGAACGGCGTCCTCTATGTCGGTTCGGACGACGCCCGCATCTATGCCATGAACGCGACGACGGGTCAGATACTGTGGGAGACGATCACCAGCGGAGCCATCGACTCCTCGCCCGCCGTGGTGAATGGCGTCCTCTTCATCGGCTCGGGCGACGCTCATTTCGATGCACTCGATGCGGCGACCGGCCAGATCCTCTGGACGACGACCACCGGCGGAGCCGTCAACTCGTCGCCCAGCGTGGTGGCTGGCGTCGTCCATGTCGGCTCGGACGACGGCCGCCTGTACGCGCTCGACGCGGGGACAGGTGCGCTGATCTGGAGTTTTGCGACCGGCGGAGCGGTCACGTCGTCGCCGACCGTTGCCGGAGGGGTCGTGTTCGTCGGCTCTGCCGACTTCCGGGTGTGGGCGCTCAACGATCTATTCTTCAGCTGGTCGGGATTTTTCCAGCCGGTGGACAACCTGCCAGCCTTCAACCAGGTCACAGCGGGCCGGGCCATTCCGGTCAAGTTCAACCTGGCCGGCGATCAGGGCTTGAACATCTTCGCGGCGGGCTCTCCGATCTCGCAGCGAATCGCGTGCAATAGCAGCGCGCCAGCGGACGCGATCGAACAGACGGTCACCGCGGGCAGCAGCAGTCTGTCCTACGATGCCGCGACGGATACCTACATCTACGTGTGGAAAACCGACAAGAAGTGGGCTGGTACCTGTCGCCAGCTGATCGTCACTTTGATCGACGGCATCGCGCACCTGGCCAACTTCAAGTTCTAGTCAGCGGCCCCGGGTACTTGCCGCGCGCGGGCAGCGCAAAGCGCACGCCGCCGGCCGGCTCGTCGACGTCACCGACAAAGCGCGGGATCAGGTGCACGTGCAGATGCATCACGGTCTGGCCCGCGGCCTGGCCGGCGTTGAGCCCAACGTTGTAGCCGTCCGGATGCAATTTCTCGTCGAGCTGCGCCTTGAGCTGGTCCACCAGTTCCAGGATCGCCAGCTGCTCGTCGCGGCTGGCATCGAACCAGGTCGTCACGTGGCGCCGGGTGATGACCAGGGTGTGGCCCGGGTTGACCGGAAAGTGGTCGGCCATGGCATAGGCCAGCCCGTTGGCGACGACGATCTGGTCAGCAGCGACATCGCAGAAGACACATCCCATCGGCTCACCCGGCCAGCGACGGATCGACCACCCGGCCCATGAACAGGACCAGCCCCGACTTCTGGTCGACGACGAAATAGACAAACGGGTGGTCAGCGCGAAATTCGATCGCCTTTGGCGGCGGCGCCATGCCCTCGCGGGCCATCACCACCGCAGATGCCGCCGCTGCCTCGGTGCCCTTCTCGTCGACCTTGACAAAGGCCTTGTGAAACACTGCCGACACGAAGAGCTTGTCCGCGGCATCGACCGGCTGCGCCATGATCCCGAAGTCGGCCTGGCTGCCGCTGAAGGCGTCGACCATGCCCAGGGCCTTGAGCGCCGGCACCAGGTCCACGGTATCGCTGGGCTCGTAGGTGAACGAGGGCAGCGCCACGTTGACCAGCTGCGGCTGGCCGAACGCCGCAATCCAGCCATCCAGCTTGGCGGCAGCGAGCATCTTTTCGAGCGCGGGCAGGCCATCGACCTGGTCTGGCAGCGCGATCAGCATGGCCGCGTCATTGCCCTGGTATGGCAGCTCGAGCAGCTTGATGCCATCGGCCTGCAGCAGCCGGAACGATTCCTGCTGTTGCATCATGGGCACGTTCTTCTTGGCGCCAACACTGGTCGTGAAGGGACGCGGCGAGGTGCTCCGCTTTTCAAACTGCACTTGCCAGTCGGCCAGAAAGTAGATCGCGTTGACCAGCACCAGCCGCGTGTCGGCCGTGACCGCGGGCAGCGGCAACAGATCGCGGATGCGGCGCTGCGTGCGCTGTTCGACCCAGCCATTGATGTGCTTGCGTGCAGCGTCGGACGCGCGCTTGAAGTCCAGCGGCTCGAACAGCGCGTAGAACGCGGCCCGCGTCGACTGCACAAACGGCAGTTCGAACGGGTAGCTCTTTTCGCCGAACAGCCGGTTGGCGATATGCAGCTGGTAGGGCCGCGCCGGGTTTTGCATCGACTGCAGCAGCCGTCCCCACGGCTTGGCGAGGTGGCCGTACTCGTTGGACGCGTGCAGCACCTTTTTCATCTGCTCGGCCGTGGCGGCGCGCGCGCCGCACCAGGTCATGGCGAGCGCAGTCGCGATGCTCGCCGGCGAGAACGCCAGGTTGCCGCGCTGCTTGCTCAGCAGCGGATAAAGGTCGAAGCCGAGCGCGTTGCTGCTGGCGGCAACCAGCTTGGCCTCGGCTGCCGGCGGCGGTTCGGCCTCGACCCACCGCGTCTCGTCTGGCGGCTCCGCGCTCGCGGCCGGGGCCGCGGCTGCTGCGGCCGGCGGCACCGCCGGCTGCGAGCTGGTCGGCGCAATGGTCGGAGATGGATTGCAGGCCAGCGCGAAGATCAATACAGCTGGCGATAGACGAACAACGCGAGTCACGGTGTCAGCTCCTGCGTCGGGTTGGCCCTGGCAGCGTATCACGGATAGAGCAGCGTGCTCTGCCATGCGCTGGTCGGATGCGCGCCGCTGCTGTCGACGCCGAGCGATCTGCTCCAGAGCACCCGCTCGTGCAGCCGGTTGTCGCCGGCCACCCACAGCTCGACCCGGTCCGCCAGCAACAGATAGCCACCCCAGAACGGTGGCCGCGGCACCAGGTCTCCCTCGGCGCGCTGGCTTGACTTCTCGACCGCGCGCTCGAGCTCGTCGCGCGACGCGAGCGGTTCACTCTGCCGGCTGGCCCAGGCGCCGATGCGGGCGCCGATCGGGCGCGCGTTGAAATAGGCGTCGCTTTCGGCCGCCGAGACGCGCTGCACCAGCCCCTCGACGCGCGCCTGGCGACCCAGCGCGTCCCAGTGAAACGTGGCCGCGGCATAGGGGTTGATCGCCAGTGCCCTGGCCTTACGACTCTCGTAGTTGGTGAAGAAGACCAGGCCGCCGGCTTCCTCGTCGACGCGCTTGCACAGCACGATGCGATTTGAAGGACGGCCATCCGGGTCCACGGTGGCCAGGCTCATCGCGTCGTGGTTGTGGCTGTCGGTCTGGGCCGCGGCGCCGCGCAACCACGTCGCCAGCAGCGTCAGCGGGCTATGGCAGATGGACGCGGTTGCCAGCATTGTGGCAGCTGTTGCAGTCGCCGGACGCCGATGTGTCGGGCATCGGCTGCGTGTCAGGGCACTTGCTCGCCTCGACCGTGATCGGGAAAGCCAGCGACCGGGTGGTGTAAAAAGCACCGTCGCTGCCAGTCACCAGATCGATGGTCTGGTTGTTGTTGTCGACGATGCGAATGGTCGCTCCGCCAACCCGCGCCGAGCCGTTGGCGTCGGTGTACAGCGTACCGCCGAGTGTGAAGTGCAGGTTGCCGCTCATGCTGGCGTGGCAGCTGAGGCACGCCTGACCGTTTCTCATACCGGCGGGACCTGGTGTGGCGGCCGCGATGCACGACCCGGCAGCATCCTGGCCGCTGGCTGCATCCGGCTGTGTGCTGCTGTCCGGCTGGACGCTGCTGTCTGGCTGGACGCTGCTGTCTGGCTGGACGCTGCTGTCTGGCCGGGCGCCGTCCGCCTGCGCCGTGTCCGACCCGGCGCTGTCCTGGCGCGCTGCGTCCTGTCCCGGGCCTGCGGCGTCGACCGCGTGGCTGGCGTCGACCGTGCTGCTGGCGTCCAGGGTGCCGCCAGAGTCACCGGCCGGACCGACCACGGCCGGACCGCAGGCTGCAACAATCGCCACTGCCACGCCCATCATCCACACTCGCTGCATCGCCAGCCTCCCATGTTATGCATCGACTCGAATGGCCCAGGCACACATGTGCCTTGAAGTCTCCATGTAGCACGCAGACGCAGATCCACCACCGCGTGGGAGGCGCGGTCGGCAGCGGTCGCCTTCGGGAGAGGGGGTTGTGTTACTGGCAGGACGTGGTCGCGGTGACGGCGATACCAGCCTTGCCTGGTCCAGCGCCGGCGACCGTGAAGGAAGCGCAGGACGCGATGGCCAGTACCTGTGCCGCCGTGTTGCGGTCGAGCTGCGGTCCGGCCATGCCCGGCTGCGACGTGTAGCCCCACGAGTTGACCGAGATGATTTGACCGCTGCCCGTCGTCACGTCCATGGGCTGGATCCAGGGCCCACCCGATGAGCCGCCAGTCAGTCCGCAGTTGGGCAGCCACCAGTTGACCAAGCCTTCTTTGGTCATGTCCTCGGCGCAGTACATGAAGTGCGGGTCCATGGCGTACGAGTAGCCCAGCGCAAAGGTGTAGTCCGGTGCGGTCGGGCCGTTGTTGACGAGGTCGTCCGCGATCGGCGAGCCAAAGCTGATCGGCAGGTTGCCGGCAGCAGCTTCGAGCAGATCGACTGCGCCATTGATCCCCGAGATGTGCGAGCCCGCCGCATTGACCACGTAGTAGGCATAGTCCCACTGCTCGTTGGCCGGGAAGGTGCGCGTGGTCCAGTCCACGTCGACCACCGCGAACGACGGCGTCCAGCAGCCGATGGGATCATTGCTGCAGGTGCGGTCGGTGCCCGGCGCGGTCGTGCCAGCCTGGTTGGGGATGAACATCACGTCCTTGGCGAACGCCTTGTTGACGTCGTCATAGACGCAGTGCGCGGCGGTGACGATGATCGAGCGGTCCGTGGCGGTGTCCGTGATGACCGTGCCCGAACAGACGTAGCCGGCCCAGCGGGTCAACCGCTTGCTCGTCGGCATGTAAAAGTAGATGCGGCCAGCAGCGGTCTGCACCGCGCCACCCGCCGCCCATTGCGCGTTTGCCACGACGCCAAGGTCCGGCGGCGGCGTGCCACCGACCGTGAAGTTGATCGTGGCCGAGGTCGTGGTGTTGGCGCGGCCGGAGTTGTCCTTGGCGACCACGTACCAGCTCCAGCTGCCCGGGGTCAGGCCCGACAGACTCTTGCTGTAGACGCCGCCGGCGCCGGTCGGGGTAGCGCTCTGGGCCACGCTGCTCGGGTTGACGAGGTAAAACGTGACCGACTTGATGCCGCTGCTGTCCGTGACCGTGGCCGCAAAAGTATAAGTGGTACCGATGCTGGCGTTGGCCGTGGGATCCATTGCCGTGATCACGGGGCCTGCTGTGTCGCCACCGACCACGGGCTTGCCCAGGGGCGTCTTTGGTGCAACCGAGTGGCCGTAGGGCTCGAGCGTGCCGTCAGCATGCTTAAGATAACCGTAGCCGCGCTCGTCGATGACGAGGTCGCGCGGGATCGCCTGCGCCCTGCGCTCGGGCGTCCAGTGATCGATGATGCGCGCCGAGTCCGGACGCACCGCGCGCGCCTCGGTCTGGCCAACGAGGCTAGCTGCGACGAGGCCGAGCAACGAAACCGTTGAAGCCATCCATCGTCCACTGGTGCGGCGCGCCATGATCTCTCCCGTTATCTTCAAAACCTGTTGAGGTCGAACCAACCATCGGAATATGGAATTATCGCCCTCCATGTAATGAAGTTACGCATATCTGCCCACATTTGGTTACAGAAAGTCTAACGCCATGTATTTGCTATAATATTTTAATCCGCTGATCAGGGAAATGGGCAGATCAGAAAATATCGCGCTCCTGGCCAAGGCGGCCCGGACTGACAAAGCGGTACAGGTGAGGCGGCCGGCCACCGTGCTGCCCCACGTGCTCGCTGTCGATACCGACCCGCTCGATCAGCCCGATCTTGAGCAGCCGCGATCGAAAGTTGGAGCGGTTGAGCTGCCGGCCCAGCACTGCTTCGTAAACCGCACGCAGCTCTTCAATGTGAAAGCGCTCGGGCAACAGGTGGGCCGCGATGGCGGTGTAGCGCAGCTTGCCGCGCAGTCGCTCCAGCGCAACCGCCAGCACCTCGTCATGGTCGAATGGCAGCGTGCCGCTCGACACGGCCGCGATCGGTTGCCAGGCCGCGCTGGCTGACAGCGGCAACTGGAGACGGGTCAGCGCGAGATAGGCGGCGCTGACCGTGCGGCCGCGCGGATCGCGGAACAAAGCGTCAAAGGTGGCCAGCTGCTCGAGGTGGATGGCCGCCTGTGCCGGGTGCGCGATACCCAGCTTGGTCTCGAGCGCGCGTTGCGCGGCTTGCGCCAGAGTCTCGTCGACCTGCACGGCAACACCGGGCAGCGCCAGCGTGCCGACAAAGGGCGCTTCGCTGCGGCGGTGCAGGGCGATCTCGATCTGATCGCGCTGCCGCCCGAGCAGCACCACGTCCACCGCGAGCACCGGCCGTTCGAGCGCTGCGAGCTGGCTGACCATGCAGTATCCAGTTAATTTAAATGCAAATTTAACAAATCGATCGATCGAATACAACACCAATAAATCAGAACCAGTTGACAGATCTACCGTGTTTGGTTATAATGTAACCAAACAGGCCAATACGGCAGGAGGCGACAGATGAAAACAGCGATCAAGGAGCAGCAGCAGACAGCAGTGGCTGGCAGGTCTCTGTCCCCGGTTCAATTGGTCTGGGCGACTGACGATCCGCCGCAGCATCTTGCTCCGGCCGATATCTTTGAAGCAGGTTTGCGGTTGCACCATCTGGCCAACACCGCCTATCCGATCGCGCACCGCAAGACCATCTGGTCGTATCGCCAGCCAGCAGAGCGTCACGCTGCGCTGCTGCGCGACTCGCTGATCGCTGCGCCCTGCATGAGCCTCTATGTGCACATCCCTTTTTGCGAGCAGCGTTGCCGCTATTGCGAATACACCGTGGCCAGCGAGCGCGGTCCCGAGATCGAGAGCAGCTACGCCAGCGCGCTGCTCGACGAGCTGCAGCTTTACCTCGAGCTGCTTGGGCAGGGCGAACGCACTTTGGCCGGTCTCGACTTTGGCGGTGGCACGCCAGCGCTGATCGAGCCCGCGCACATCGAGCGCATTCTCGACCAGGTGCTGGCCGGCTTTCGACTGGCGCCTGGCTTTGCCATCAGCATCGAGACCACGCCCAAGGTCGCGGCCACCCGGCCCGAGCGCATCAAGGCCTTGCGCCAGCTCGGCATCGGCCGCATCAGCATGGGGCTGCAGACCGTCAGCCGCCGACTGCTGCAGAAGTACGGCCGCGACCTCAACGACGTCGGCTACAACCGCCGCGCCGTCGACAACATCCGGGCTGCGGGCTTCGAGCAGTTCAACATCGACGTCATGTACGGCTTTGCCGGTCAGACCGTCGCCGAGGTGACGACGACGATCGAGCACGCGCTGGCGCTCGGCCCCGAGGTCATCACGCTCTACCGCATGCGCTACAAGGGCACCGCCGTGCGGCGCGAGGCCGACGAGGTGACGCTGGCCCAGGCCGTGGCCATGTACGACGCTGCCCATGACCTGCTCAACGGCCGAGGCTATGCCGCCAATCCGGGCAAAAATGGTTTCAGTCGCGTGGCCGGCGACCCGGGCACCAGCGCCTACCTGACCGAGCGCGTGGTCAACAGCACGCCGTACCTTGGGCTCGGGCTGGGCGCGCAGACTTTTACCAACAACCTGCTCGGCTACAACCTGGGCGCTGCCAGCAAGCAGCTCGCGCCCTACCTCGACGCCGTCGCGCGCAAGCAGTTGCCGCTACAGGACCTGTACTGGCTGCCGCAGGCCGAGGCCATGGCCAAGATGATCTCGGTCGCCTTTTACTTTGGCCAGATCCCGCTCGACGCGTTTCGCGCGCGCTTTGGCGTCGAGCTGGGCGACCGTTTTCGCGCCGAGGTCGAGTTCGTGACGAGCCACGGGTTGATGGTCAGGCGCGGCGACCGGCTCCAGCTGACCCGCCTGGGCAGCCGCTCGTTCAACGGCGTGGTCGCGCTGTTCTACTCGGATCGGGTCAAACGTCACTTGCTGGAGAGCTGAGTCATGACGACGCCGCGCTTTGCCAACATCCTGCTCGCCGGACCGTGCAACCTGCGCTGTCCGCACTGCATTGGAAAAAATCTAGGCGAACCGTTTCCGGCAAACCTCGATCGCTTTCCGCTGAAAAACTTCGATCGATTCACGGCGCTGCTGCGCGAGCTCGGCATCAGGCAGGTCTCACTGACCGGCACCGACACCGACCCGCTGCTCTACCGCCACCTCGAAGCGCTGCTGACGTCGCTGCGCCAGGCCGTGCCGGGAGTGCAGGTCTCGCTGCACACCAATGGCGTGCTGGCGCTGGCGCGGCTGCCGATCGTCAACACTTTCGACCGCGTCGCCCTGTCGCTGCCGTCGCTGCGGCCAGCGACTTGCAAAACCATGACCGGCAGTGGTCGTGTGCTCGACCTCGATACGATCGCGGCTGGCGTGACCATCCCGCTCAAGCTCTCGCTGCTGCTCACGCCCGACAACATCGACCAGGTCGACCAGGTGATCGCCAAGTGCAGCGAGTTGCACGTCAAACGGCTGGTGCTGCGCCAGCTGTATGGCGCTGAGCAGTTGCTCGACCCGTTGTCCGGCCGTTTGCCGGTCCGAACATTTGGCGGGCAACCGGTCTTTGACGTGAATGGCGTCGAGGTGACGGTCTGGGACTTTGCCAGCGCCCAGCTCGACTGCGTCAACCTCTACAGCGACGGTACGCTGTCGCAGCACTACCTGCTGCAGCCGCCGTCGTTCGCCGAGGCGGTTGCCCATGCGGCGTGACGTCGAGAAATGTGGGGACCGTGAACTGGCACAGCCGTTCGAGTTGACGCGGCCGCTGGCGCACGCGCCGCCGCGACGGCTGGCCTGCATGCTGGGTTCGTTCGATCCGGTGCACCGCGGCCACCTGTGGATCATCGAGCAGCTGTTGCAGCGCGCCGACGCCCTGCTGGTGCTGATCCCGACCTCGCACTTCGACAAGCGCATCCGGCCTGGCGCCAATGCCGACCTCGAGCAGCGGCTCGAGATGCTCGAACATTGTCTGACGCCGCAGCGCGATCGGGTGGCGCTCGGGTTGGCTCACGAAGTGCTGTTCGTGCGGCTGGCCAGCGCGATCGAGGATAAATTTCCGTCGACGGAGATCTTCTTCGGGCTGGGCGACGAGACCTTTCAGCGCGTGCTCGCCTCGGCGCAGTATTTTGCAAAGCGCGGGCTCGTTTTTGGCGACGACGAGCGCGCTGCGCTCGCACGGCTGGTGCAGCGCGCAGTGGTGTTCGGTCGCACTGGCGAGCTGTCGTCGACCAGAGTGCGCCAGACCGTGGCCGAGCTGTGGCGTTGCAATGCGCCGATCAGCGAGTGGGAGCGCGCACTCGATCACCTCGTGTTGCCGCAAGTGCGTGAGTTCGTCGTCGAGCGCGGTTTGTATTGCCAGGCGGATTGATCAAGCTGACCGAGTTGGTGCGCGACATCGTCGCCGCCGCCGTGTTGCGGTCGTGGCTCCCGTGCTAAACTCGAAGCGCAGAGCGAAGGCGGGGGAGCATGGCGCGCGCCCGGTCCAGGATGGCTTTGGTGCTGATGCTGGCGGCTCTGGCCAGCCTTGGCGCTTGCCCACCCGCGACCCAGCAGCTGTGCCAGAGCGACCGCGACTGCGACGAGCGTTCGCTCTGCTACGAGGGCGTCTGCCGCCGATCCTGCAACTCGAGCGCGGAGTGCGTTGTCGACGACCAATGCGCGCAGGGGATCTGTCTGCCGCGCAGCCCGGCACATGATGCAGCCAGGGCGGATGCGGCCGCTGCCGACGACGGCGGCGCTGTCGACCGTGGGCGCCGCGATGCGAGCGGCAGTGACAGCGCTGTGGCGGATCGCTGGTCGCAAGACGTGGCCGCGGGCGATCACGGTCACGCGGATGGTGCAACGCGTGACACGTCGATTGCGGACAGCACGGTTCTCGACGTCAATGCAGCGGATCGCAGTCTCCCTGACATCCGCCCGGACACCGCCGTGGGGTGCGGCCAGTGCACGACCGATGGCGATCCTGCCTGCGACGACCTCGACAGTTGCACCGTCGACCGCTGCAACGTGGGTTGTTGCGTCCATGCCGATGACGGCCTGTGTCCGACCCGCTGGTGTTTTTACGCGATCGACCGCACCATCGGTGCCAACCGGGTCGTTCGCGCGTGCGACCGCAATGGCGACGGCGATGCGCTCGACCCCGACGAGCAAACCACGCTCTTCGACGTCAATGGCGGCCAGACGGGCCTGGGCGATCCTTACGCTGGACGCGTTGCCCATTCGGTTGCCGTCGACCCGGCCGGCAATGCCTACGTGATCCACACCGATGGACGCGTCCTGCGGCTGCACGACACAAACCGAAATGGCGTGTTCGAGGCGTCCGAGTCGACGTTGTTCTACCGGGATACCTCGGTGATCGAGAATGCGCAGGACCTGGTCAGCGACACGATCGACAGCATCTACGTGGCAAGCGCCAACCCCGTGGCCCAGGTGGTTCGATTGATCGATTTGGATGCCGACGGGGATGCCATGGATGCGCAGGAGGCCGTGGTCTACAGCAACATCCTGGCTCTCGGCCTGGATATGACGTCGACCGGGAAGCTGTACACCGAAGGGTCGTATCTCATGCAGGACCTCAACGCGGACGGGGATGCCCTGGACCCGGACGAAACCATTTTCTACGGCGCGCGCAGCAGCGGGTTGATGCCGCTGGGGGTCGCGATCGATCCCACCACCGGCCTCGTCCATGTCCAGCATCGAGGGCTCACGGGACCCAACGAGATCACGCTGCTGACCGACCTGGACAGTGACGGCGACGCAGCGGATACCGGCGAGCAGACGCTGGCAGGAACCTACGTGATCTCAGGCAACGACAACTCGACGAGCATTCAATTTTCTCCTGCTGGAATTCTGTATACGAGCGACGCGGGCGGGGCGCCAGGCATCTGGGAGCTCGTCGACAGCAACCACGATGGCGTCTACGTAGTGTCGCATTTCTGCTGTGACTTCGATATCGGCCGATTTCACCGCGGTCGCGCTGCGCCATAGAGCAGGGCGCAGCCCGCGAAAAAAAAGGCCCCCGTTACCGGGGGCCTGCGTGGAGCGGGATACGGGGGGCGACAATACCTTGCAAAATGATACTGCCAGTACTAAATTGCAAGGTCGATGGCCTACCACGCGCGGCACATAGAACCGCGGCTACGCACGCTGGCGCAGCGGTTTGCGGTCGTGGTGCTGGCCGGCGCCCGGCAGTCCGGCAAGTCGACGCTGCTGGCCCACCTGTTCGGTAAACACGCGCGGACCTTCGTCTTCGATCCGGTCTCAGACGTCGGCAATGCGCGGCATGACCCCGAGCTCTTCGTGCTGCACAACCCGCCGCCGCTGATCCTCGACGAGGTGCAACATGCGCCCGAGTTGCTGCCCGCTCTCAAGCGCGCGGTCGATCAGCGGCCCGGGCAACACGGCCAGTACTATCTGACCGGATCGCAGCAGTTCCAGGTGCTGGCGCGGGCGCAGGAGAGCCTGGCTGGCCGCGCCTTGATCTGCGACCTGCTGCCCATGTCACGTGGCGAGCTGCTCGACCAGCAGCCAGCCGGTTTGGTTCAGGCGCTGTTCGGGCCACGGCCGGTGCGAGAAGCGGCGGGACTGCTGCGGCGTCTGCAGCGCGTACCGCGGCCGCAAGCCAAGCCGGGGCTGTACGAGCGGCTGTTCCGCGGCGGCTATCCCGGGCTGCTGCGCTTCAAGACCGCCGAGGTGCCGGCGTGGTTCGACTCGTATGTCCGCACTTACATCGAGCGCGACGTGCGCACGCTGCGCGACCTGAATGACCCGCACCTGTTCTCGCGCTTCATGCGCCTGCTCGCCGCGCTCACGGCGCAGGAGATCAACGCCTCGCAGCTCGGCCGCGAGATCGGCGTCACCCCGCGCACGGCGACGCAATGGCTACAGACACTCATCGGCTCGTACCTGGTGGTCGCACTCGACGGCTATGCGGGCAACACGGTCAAGCGGCTGTCGGGCCGGGCCAAGGTGCACGTCGTCGACTCGGGCCTGGCCTGCCAGCTGCTGGCGATCTCATCGGCCAGCGCCTTGCAGGACCACCCGGGCCTGGGCCACCTGTTCGAATCGTACATCGTCACCGAGGTGCTCAAGCAGCTGTCTGGACTGTCGGTCAGGC
>Ga0315268_10000341_pt1 | contig 54739 bp, 50 predicted proteins | sample C1_top_MG_FD_204535 | JGI IMG/M metagenome (GOLD analysis project Ga0315268, IMG submission 204535) | Sediment microbial communities from Yellowstone Lake, YNP, Wyoming, USA - C1_top | ecosystem: Environmental > Aquatic > Freshwater > Lake > Sediment | place: USA: Wyoming | collected 2017-08-01 | reverse complement strand
ATGTTGTCCCGAATTGTTCGTAAACTGAATCCCATACATTGACTCCTGGTTCCTATACTTTACCCATATGATGCCACACTTGGTCCCAGAAGTCAACCTTGGGATGCCTTAACTAAACCGTATTGGGTTTAAAGTAGTCCCAGTCTATGGTGAAGAACGTTGGACGAGGTAGCGTGAGCAGGAAAGGGATGATTTCCTCGTCCTTCATCCCCTTCCGCCCCATCTCGTAGCCAATGTGGTGAACGGGTATGTGCCAATCTCGCAAGAGCTGCCGCTGGATTCTGGAGATGTTTTCATCAAGGACATTCACGCGGGCGTTAGCTCCAATACATATTCGTGCGCGTGTTCCATGAACGATTGGCTGGCCAATTGCACAGCCTCGGCAATGGCTTCTTTAGGAATGCTACCGCCCCATTCTTCGACGATGGTCTCCCACGCTTTCCCCTCGGCAACCATGTCCAGCACCTGCCAGACCATGATGCGTGTGCCGCGAAAGGTCGGCTTACCGTGACAAATCTCCGGGTCAGCGACGATATAACGCCCTAGCAGTTGCCGTTTGTTAGTTCCTCCCATCTTGCTACCTCCGTCAACCTTATGCCGCTATCACCCTGGATGGCGCCAACTTACCACACCCCACGCCCCAGCCGGCGCTGGCCATATTATACCTAGAGTCAGAGCACTTGTCAATGCTTCCGGGCCATCGCCGCAGACTCTCGTTTACATCTCCCGGCGGCCTTCCAGGGCCCGGGTGAGCGTCACCTCGTCGGCGTACTCCAGGTCGCCGCCCACCGGCAGCCCACGCGCCAGACGGGTCACCCGGATGCCCAGGGCGGCAATGAGCCGCGCCAGGTACATGGCCGTGGCTTCCCCTTCCAGATTGGGGTTGGTGGCCAGGATGACCTCGCGCACAGGCGAGGCGCTGCCGCCCACCCCCTGCAAGCGTCGCAGCAGGCCCTCAATGCGCAGATCGTCGGGGCCGATGCCGTCCACCGGCGAGATGGCCCCGTGCAGCACGTGGTACAGGCCCTCGTAGCTACCGGTGCGCTCTAACGCCAGTACGTCCAGCGGCTCCTCCACCACGCAGATGACCGAGCGATCCCGCTCGTCGCCGGCGCAGATGCGGCAGGGGTCGGTCTCTGTGATGTTGTAGCACACGGAGCAGAAGGTCACCCGCTCCTTCATGCGCAGGATGGCTTCCGCCAGCGCCTTGGCCTCCTCAGCCGGTGCCCGCAAAAGGAAAAACGTGAGTCTTTGGGCAGTCTTCGGCCCAATCCCCGGCAGCTTGGTGAACTCTTCGATCAGGCGAGCCACCGGCTCAACTACAGGTTGCATCGTTCAATCCCTTCCCTTCAGTGTAGAAAACCACAGAGGACAGCGTAGGGGCGATTCCTTGTGATCGCCCTGGGCAGCCACAAGGGCTGCCCCTACATGTGCTCAGTGCCCTCAATATTCTCAGTGCTCTCAGTGTTCAGGAGCCCCCAGACCTCGGCGGCCAGGTCGGCGGGGACGTGCTGCTCGGCCAGGAGCCGCTCCAGGAGCGCCCGATCGTAGCCGTGCTCCTGCAGGTGCGCCGCTAGGCGCGACACTCGCTCCTCTCGGCCTAGCACCAGGTTGGCCAGCAACTGGTACTCCAGTGACACCACCGGCAGCGTGCCAGCGGCAAACGGCACTTCGCGGGTATCTTCCCAGGAGCGCACGGTCAGAGTGCATCCCCGGCCGCTCAGCCGCAGATCGCCGATGACTTCCACCGGCACTCCGGCTACCGTAAACGCCCCCAGGTGGCTGGCGATACCGGGATCCTCGCGCCAGGCCAGCGGCGCGATCTCGAACTCGGCCAGGGCGGCGGCGATCTGCCGCGCCCCGGCGGCATCAGACAGCAGGTCAATGTCGTGGGGCTCCAGGGTCAGGCCCTGCAGGAAGGAGGCGACGCTCCCGCCCACGGCCCAGGCGACCGGCAGACCGGCCAGGCGTTCCTGGATGATTTGCAGGGCCTCCTGAAAGGCCGCCGGCAAGCCTTGCCAGCGCTTTTCGGCCCAGAGCAGCGGCCAGCGCTCCAGGGCATGGCGGGCCGCCGCCTGCTCGGCGGTTTGTTTACTGCGGCCCGTGCCTTCACCCACCAGGCGCTCCCCCACCCACACGCCGACGGTGAATTCCCGCGCGTGATCGGGCCCGCTGGTGCGCACGACGCGGTACACCGGCGTGAGTTGCAATTCCCCCTGCGCCAGCTCCTGCAGGCGACTTTTGTCGTCCTTGTCCAGGCGCTGCTGCAGCACGTTCTCCAGGGCTGGTTGCACCAGACGCAGGATGACGTCCCTTGTGGCCGCCAGTCCCTGATCGAGGTACAGCGCCCCCACCAGGGCCTCGCAGGTGCGGGCCAGGGTGGCCTGGCGATCCCGGCCCCCGGACGCCTCCTCGCCCCGGCTGAGCAGCAGGTACTGGCCCAGGTTCAGTTGACGAGCAAAATTGGCCAGGGCTTCAGTGCGCACCAGGGCGGAGCGCAGGGACGTCAGCTCGCCCTCGCTCATCTCTGGGCCTCGCTGGTACAGGTACTCGGCGACGACGAAGCCCAGGATGGCATCGCCCAGGAACTCCAGGCGCTCGTTGGAGGGCAGGACGGAGTCTGGGTTCTCGTGCAGGTAGGAACGGTGGACGAAGACCTGCAAGAGCAACGCTTTATCGTGGAAGACCAGGCCCAGGGTGTCTTCCAAAGGTGCAAAGTCTGGTATCATGGCCGATGTGGCCGGGGCTGGGGGATGCGGAGATGGGATGTGGCGTCCTTCTCCGCATCCCCCAATCTCGGTCTTACTCCTACAGCAAGCGTTCTACCGCCGGCGAGCGCCAGCGGCGCTGCTCGTCCGTGGTGGGACTGGGGCGGAAGGGACGGCGGCAGTCCTCCGGCCTGGCCCCCACGACCTCAATCGCCGCCAAATCACTCACGCCTAGCCCTAGCCGACCGGCATAGACCAGATAGCCGATGTCGGCGGGGTCAAAGCCCATCAGCCAGGCCGTGAGCACGTCGGTGGCCAGGAAATCTGTGCTGGCGACGGCCAGGCGCCAGTCCACGGGATCGCCAAAGTTGGGCCCCATTCCCTCCATGCCCGCAAAGCCGTCAATGACGGCCAGGTGTGGGGCTACCAGCGGCGCCACTTTGGCCAGGTTCAGGTTGATCACCGGGCAGCCCTGGTGCATGGCCATCTTATCACTGCCGCCCCGGCTGGCCATCCGCCCTTTCATGTTCTCGTAGAAGGACGACTGTTTGATGGGCCTGGGGACGATGTCCGCCGCCCAGCGCAGAACACCCAGCGTGCCACCGCCATTGGCGTGGTCGTTGATCAGGCTACCCATAACCATGTTCTTCAGGGACAGGGTGATGATGACCGTGTCGTGGGTTTTGGGTGGGCACACGGAGATACGAAAATCGCTCTCCACCACGCGCCGGGCCAGGCGCAGTTGCTGCGGCCGCAAGCTACGATCGTAGACGGTCACGGGCAGCCAATCATCCCGGTTCAGGTCGTAAAGTTCTACGCCGTAAGCCTCGACCAGGGGCTGGTAGCCGAAGTTGCAGAAGCCGTCGAAGGTATCGCTCAGAGCCGCCCCTTCGGCGATGACGATGGGGGCCGTTGTGCGCGGGCGCAGGAAATCCAGCACAGCGCGCACCGCCTCCACGTGCGTGGCAGCGAGCTGGCGCTCTGTGGAGACGAAGTTGGGCTTGATGAGGATGCGCTGTTTGTCCCGCAGGTTGATCTGATCGGCGATGAGGTCAAGGGCGGCGCGCACGTTGCCGTAGCGCGTCTCGCCGCGCACCAGAGCCGCGCGAGCTGCGCTGGCTGGGCGTAGCGACTCGCCAGGTGTAGTTGGCGTGGACACGTTCTTCGCTTCCTGAACCGTCATTGCGAGCCCCCAATGACGCGGCGTCATTCCTGAGGGCAGAAACTTGCCAGCCCTTGCCGGCCCGCCCGGGGCTGAAGCCGCCGGGCTTATGCAACGAAGCCCTGCGGGTTGAGGAGCCCCGAAGGGGGCTTCGTAGACTCAGCCCGGCTCCTTCTAGGGCCGGGCGATCTCTTCGGCGCTGCGCGCCTCTGAAGCGCCATCATGCCTTACTCCCCGAAACGGCGGGCATGATGGCGCTTCATCGCCATGACAGCCATAACTTGCCTGCATTTTAGCACCTTCTCGCCCATTTTGCAACAACCTTAACCCTTTCGGGTGTCCGTCAAAGTTTTGCGCCGATGCTACTTGATAGGGACGATTGTCAAGTTACAGGACACTACGACCTGAAACGTCGTAGCTTAAGGGGCCTCAGCCCGCAGGCTACGGCGTTCCAGGCCGTAGTGTTCCCATCCAGAACGAACCCGCTCGGCTTGCGAGACTCCAGTGATGAGCTGTGGTGCGCTAAAATGATCGACAGTCGGGCTTGCTTCGCAAAAACATGACGGACACCCAACCCTTTCCTAGCAGCGCTCAAACCTACCGGCTACTCGTCGGCGTTGAAAGCAGCCAGCTTTTGTGTTATACTGGTGGCGACGCGGAGCGTGTCTGGGAAGGGGTCGTCTACGTTAGTGAAGGGGAGTGGCAGCAGCGTGTTCCGTGTTGCGTGTTGCGTAACCCCAAAACGGAACACGAAACACGCAACACGTCAGCCGCCGTCCAAGAGCGAGTTTAAGGATAACACCATGCCCGCTGGGCCGGATAGCCAGACTTTATACGCCCGGTGCCGCCAGGAGGGAACCTCCGCGCAGGCGGCAGCGTTTCAAGAACTGGGAGTCTATCTCTATCGCGTGGCCTTTCACCTGGTGCGTAGCCGCCCGGAGCTGCACGACCTGGCCGAGGAGTGTACACAAGAAGCGCTGCTGACCATCTGGCGCAGCCTGGACACCTGCCAGCAGCCAGAACGCTTCCTGTCGTGGGCCACGCGTATCGTGATCAACAAGCTGCGCGACGAGTTCCGCCGCCTGGGACTGGCCAGCGTTCCCGCTGCTGCCGCGGGTACGGCCGCGACCCAGGCACCGCGTCGCCGCCGCGTGCCCCTGGCGCAACTGGAGAGCCTCAGCGCCAACGAGGAGACGCCGCTGCTCGACCTGTTGGTCGGCCAGGAGGTGGCCGCGGCAGAGCGCTACGAGCAGGCGGAGACGCGCCATCTGCTCCTGCAGGGCATTGCCCAGCACCCCGACCTCAGCGCCGCCTCCAAGCTCGTCCTGCTGCGCGGCTTCCTGGAAGACCGGGACGATGGCGACCTGGCCCGTGATCTGCATACCTCGCGCAGCAACGTGCACACCATCCGCTGCCGCGACCTGGCCGCCCTGCGCCGCGACGCCACCTTCGTGCAGAGGCTGCGCAAGTACTTGGGAGAGTGAAAGGATAGGGTAGGCATTCTTCGTCTGTAGAGTAGGAAATCAGGGAATCAGTGATCAGGAAATCAGGGGCTTGGTTCCTGATTCCCTGATTTCCTGATTCCCTGATTCCCTTTACGAGGACACACTTATGAACTGTATTGAAGCCCGCAAAATACTGACCCAGAATGCCCTGGGCCAGGCTTCCAGCACCCCCTACGACCTGACTGCCGCCCAGGCGCACGTGGCCGCCTGCCCGGCCTGCGCCGAGCGCTTCGCCGCCCTGGGCCGCTCTGTGCTCTCGCCCCAGGCGGAGGCGCTCTCCTGCGCCGAATGCCGCGCCTGGCTCCCGGACGCCGCGGACGATGCCCTGACCAGCAACCTGGCCTCGCTGGTGGCCGCCCACCTGGCCGAGTGCCCAGCCTGCGCCGCCGAGCAGGCGGCCCTGCTGGCTACCCTGCGCCTGGCCCGCGCCAACGCCCTGCCTGAGCCGCCCCGCCAGCCGGTCTTCGACCTATCCTTCCTGCCCTCGCCGGTGGCGCTCTGGACCCAGGTGCGGGCACACCTGCGTCGTCTATCCGTAGAGGTGCCCGCGGCCCTGCTCTGGCAGGCCCGGCAACTGGCCGCCCCGCCGCCTGGGCTCAAACTCAGCTACGCCCCAGCGCGGGTGCGCGGTGCAGATGAGACGGTAGCGACCCTCTCCATCAGTGACGAGGCTGCCGGGCTGCGCATTGACCTGCGGGCCACCCGCTCGCCAGAAGGTGCAGCCTCACTGGCCGTAAGCCCGGTGGATGTCGCCAGCGAGCAGCCCCTGGCCGGCACCCGCGTCGCCCTGGCCGAGGCCAGCGGCCGCCTGCTGGAGACCGCCACCGTGCGCGCCGCGGGTGTCGCCCGCTTCGAAGACGTAGCTGCCGGCCACTACCTGATTCGTGTGCAGCGTCAGGGCAACACCTGGGAGATACCGATCAGTGTTGGCAGGGAGTCAGGAAATCAGGGATTAGGGAATCAGGAAATCAGGGCCTAATTCCCTGATTCCCTGCCTCCCTGATTCCCTGATTTCCCGATTTCCTGATTCCCTGATACCCATGGACATCGCCATTCTCTCCCTCATCCAAGCGGAAGACCGCTACACCGTAACCCTGGAGACGCCGCGCCAGGGCCCTCTGGCTCTGGCGGGCACGGTGTGGGTGGATCAGCAGCCCCGGCGGGACATCGTCCGGGTGGTGGATGCCGTGACCGAGCTGATCAATCAGCAGGCCGCCAGCGACGAACCCTACCGGGGCGACGTCTCGCGCCTGGGCGAGGTCAGCGAGGTGGGCACCCTGGCCGAGTTCGGCCAGCTCATGTATGGGCTCTTCTTGCCCCCCATCGTGCAGAACGCTTTGCGCGAGCTGGACGCCCCCCTGGTCATCACCACCAACGATGCCGAAATCCCCTGGGAGCTCCTGCACGACGGCCGCGATTTCCTGGGCCTGCGCGCCCCCCTGGCCCGCCGCCTCATGGTCAGTCGCTGGGTGTCTGGCGGCGAGGCTGCCCTGGCTGCTGAGCCCAACTTCCTGCTCATCGCCGACCCTCTGGGTGATTTGCCCGAAGCCGAGGCCGAGGCCGACGACCTCATGGCCATGCTGGAGGCGCGCGGCGTCCCTTACGACCTGCTGCGTGGCCCCCGCGCCACCTACGTCGGCGTGCAGCAGGCGCTCCTCTCCGGCCGCTACCAGGTCATCCACTACACCGGCCACGCTGTCTTCGACCCGCGCCGCCCAGAGCGCACCGGCCTGAAGCTGGCCGGCGAGCGCATGCTCCTGGCCAGCCAGATTGAAGGCGTGCTGCGTGGCCACCCACTGGTTTTCCTCAACGCCTGCTCCTCGGCGCGGGAGGCGGAGCGCCAGGTAGCTTACGTGGGCCCGCAGGCGGAGGGGCTGGCCGCGGCCTTCCTGGCCGGTGGCGCCGCTGGGTTTGTTGGCGCCCAATGGCCGATTTTTGACCGCGGCTCCCGTGATTTCGCCTTCGCCTTCTACCAGCGCCTCCTGGATGGGGCGAGCATCGGCGAGGCGCTGCGTGTGGCCCGTAGCGAGGGGCGGGCTCGCCGCCCCACGGACGCTACCTGGGCCTCGTTTGTCTTCTACGGCAACCCCGCCCTGCGCCTGGCCGAGCCGACCGCCGATTTGCTGGCCCGCGCCCACCGTGCCGCCGAGACCGGCGACTGGCCGCAGACGCTCGACCTGCTGGCCCAGGCCGAGCGCCGCAGCGATTGCCCGCCCGAAGCCACCGTCCTGGCCGAGCGCGCCCGCGCCGGTATCGCCCGCCAGGAGCAACTCGCCGCCCTCTACGCCGACGGCCTGGCCTGCCTGGAGCGGGGCGACTGGCTCGCCGCCGCCGACTGTCTGGGCCGGGTGGTCGCCCAGGATGCCAGCTACCAGGACGCGGCCGCCCGTCTGGCTGAGGCGCGGGCCGCCCTGGCGCAGGAGGAAGCAGCACGGCAGGGGCCAAAGGGGACAGAGGGTGCTAGGGGTACAAGGGGTGCAAGGGCACGCTGGGCGGCCATCGCTGCGGTGATTGTCCTCATCGCCGTCCTGGCCGGCTTCGGTGTCACGCGCTTCTTCGCCCCGGCCCCCATCGCCACGCCCACACCATCGCCCACGCCAACGCCTGAGCCGGTGGTGACGCCTTCGCCCGTACCATCGCCCACGCCGACCATCCCGCCCTTCGGCTGGCAGCGCCTGAGCGGACTCAGCGGCAGCATCGTCCGCGCCCTGGTCACACAGCCGCGCCATCCACAGACGCTCTACGCCGCCACCTGGGGCGGGGGCGTGTTCCAATCGTCCGATGGCGGCGAGCACTGGCAGGCGACTAACGCCGGTCTGCCGAGCTACCACGTCTACGCCCTGCTGTGCGATCCCATAACGCCGACCGTGGTGTACGCCGGCACCCGCGACAGCGGTGTTTTCCGCAGCAGCGACGGCGGCCAGACCTGGGCTGCCGCCTCGCAGGGCATCGCCGAAGGCACGATCTACGCTCTGGGCGCAGGCCCGGCGGTAAACCCCGGTCGCCAAGCGGCCATCTACGCCGGTACGGATGCCGGTCGTCTCTATCGCAGCGAGGACGGCGGGCAGACCTGGGAGCCGCTGCGCGGCCAGATTCCGGCGGGGGCGATCAACGTCATCATCGCCACGCCCCAGGGCGTGCTCCTGGTGGGCACCAACGGCGGCGCCTATCGCAGCACGGACGGCGGCACCACCTGGCGCAAGCTGACTCTGGGCAATGACGTGCGTGATCTGGCCGGCAATCCGCAGGATGAGCAGACGCTCTACGCTGGCGTGGCGGGTGAGGGCGTTTTTCGCAGCACCGACGGCGGTGAGACCTGGAAGGCCATGAACAAGGGCCTGGACAATATCCGGGTGCGTACCCTGGTCATTGATCCGCTGCAGCCCAAGGTGCTGTACGTGGGCACCGACGGCGGTCGCCTGTTCCGCAGCACCAACGGTGGCGAATCCTGGGAGTCGGCGGCCAGCGGGCTGTCCAGTCGCTCCGTGCAGGCCCTGGCCATCGCCCCCGGCGTCTTGTACGCCGGCACCTGGGGCGAGGGCGTCTTCCGCAGCACCGACGAGGCGCGGAGTTGGCGATCGGCCAACGCTGGCCTCAGCGCCCCCAACATCAACGCCGTCCTGGCCGATCCCGGCCAGCCGCGAGTGTTGCTGGCGGCGCTGTACGGCAAGGGTGTTTTCCGCAGCGACGACGGCGGCCAGACCTGGGTAGATCGCAGCAGCGGCCTCACCGCCGCCGAGGATGTGCTGACCCTGGTGAGCGACCCCGCCACTCCCCCCGTGCTCTACACGACGATCAGCGGCGAGGGTCTGTTCAAGAGTACGGATGGTGGAGCCACCTGGCAGGCCAAGAACACCGGCCTGACCCGCGCTACCTTCACCGCCCTGGCCGTCGCCCCTGCCGATTCCCGGTTGCTCTACGCTGGCACGTCGGAGGGGCGTATCTTTCGCAGCCAGGACGCCGCCGAGACCTGGCGCCAAACGGCCGCCATCACCAGCACCTGGGTCTTCGCCCTGGCCGTGGACCCGCGTAACCCGGACGTGGCCTACGTGGCCACGGCGCAGCACGGCATACTGCAGACCACCGACGGCGGGGTGAGCTGGCGCACGGCCAACCAGGCCCTGACCTTCACCCTGCTCTTCGACCGCGCCACCGCTCGCCTCTACGCTGGCACCTCGCACCAGGGGGTGCTGGCCAGCGATGATGGCGGGCAGACCTGGCAATCGTTGGGCCTGCTGGGCGAAACGATCCTGGCTCTGGCCCTGGACGCCGCCGTGCCGGGCACCATCTACGCCGGCACCTGGGGGCACGGCGTCTTCGTCACCCGCGATGGTGGGGCTATCTGGCAGCCGCTGGCCCCCGGCCTGAGCACAGCCTTTGTGCAGGGGCTGGCCGTGACGCCCGGCTGGGTGTACGCCGCCACCAGCAATGGACTATATGCCGCTGCTGTGCCCTAGGGCAGAACGCAGATACACGCGGATTTTCGTCGTGCAGGGGTAACAGGGGTACAAGGGGTAAAGGGAGGGGCGCGTAACAGGCTCTTACGGCACAACAGCCGTGTGGTGGCTCTGGAATCCCGAACTTGTTCGGGCATCTCCTACTCGGCAGCCAGAAAGTGCCTCAACAAGTTGAGGCTTCCCCCCTACTTGTCATTCTTCAACACAGTCTTCCATAGCCAACTGAACTATAGCTCTGCACGGAAAAGTGGGGGATGTGGCATCCTTCCAGCAGATGGCCTTCGGCGAAGCGGATAAGCGGATTGGATTCCACTCCCCTGTTACCCTTTTTACCCTTGTTACCCCTGTTACCGTTGTTACCCTTGTTTGCTGCGCATGGGGGGTAACATGAGTACAAGAGGAGCAGGGTCAGAACACAAAAACCAGGGTGAGATCATTGACATTGGTGCGGGTGGGGCCGGTGATGAGGAGATCGTTTAAAATCTTGAAGAAATTATAGGCATCGTTGTTGGCCAGGTAGGCGGTGGGGTTCAGGCCCTGGGCCCGCGCCCGGCCGACCGTAGTGCCGTCGGCGAAGGCGCCAGCGGCGTCGGTGGGGCCATCGCCACCGTCGGTGGCTACAGTGAGGAGCAGCACGTCCTCCCATCCTTCCAGGGCGATGGCCGCAGCCAGGGCCAGCTCCTGGTTGCGCCCGCCTTTGCCCGTGCCACGAATCGTCACCGTCGTCTCGCCGCCGGCGACCAGGCAGGCCGGCCGGGGCAGCGGCTGGCCGTAGCGGGCAACCTCCTTGCCCAGGCCAGCGAGGACCTTGGCCACCTCCCGCGCCTCGCCTTCCACGTAGGTGGAGAGCAGCAGGGTGTGGAAGCCCAGCTCGGCGGCCTTCTGCACGGCGGCCTGGGCCGCAATACGGTTATCGCCGATGACCAGGGTCTGCACGTGGGCGAACACGGGATCGCCCGGCTTAGGCGTCTCCGGTATCTCGCCGGCCAGGCCGCGGCGCAGGTGGGCGACGATGGTCGGCGGCGTCTGCTCGACCAGGCCGTAGCGTTCCAGCACGCCCATAGCGTCGGCGAAGGTGCTGGTATCGGGGACGGTGGGGCCGGAGGCGATGACGTCCAGCGGGCTGCCCACCACGTCGGAGAGGATCAGGGCGATGACGGGGGCGGGGGCGGCTAGCCGGGCGAGTTGCCCGCCCTGCACCTGCGAGAGGTGCTTGCGCACGGCGTTGATCTCGTTGATGGTAGCGCCACAGCGCAACAGGTCGCTGGTCAGGCGCTGCAGGTCGTCCAGGGTCACGCCCGGCACAGGCAGAGGCAGCAGCGCCGAGCCCCCACCGGAGAGCAGGCAGATCACCAAATCGTTGGCAGTGGTGCCTTGCAACAGGCTGACCATGCGCTCTGCCGCCTCGCGCCCGCGGGCGTCGGGGACGGGGTGGCCGGCCTGGCGCAGCTCGATGCGCGTCGTGGGGGCAGTGTAGCCGTCCTTGATGGACACCAGCCCGGCTGTGACCCGCTCGCCCAGGACATCTTCCACCGCCTGGGCCATGGCCCCACTGGCCTTCCCCGCGCCGACGACCAGGATGCGCCAGTATTGCCACAGGTCGTAGGTGCGGTCACCCACGGTCAGCCGGTGGCCATCCAGCTTGACCTGGCGCTGGATGGCCGCCGCCGGATCCACCGCCGCCAATGCAGCGTCCGCCACCTGGCGAGCCAGGCGCCGGCGAACATCATGGGGAAACGCCACTTTTTGCTCTGAAGACATAGGTCCTCCGTTAAAGGTCATCTTGAACTGAAGGCAAAATCTACCCCGCCAGTCGGAGCTAATACCTTGCCAGCGAAAACGACCACCTTATAACCGAGTGGATTCGCCACTTGCCGCGGCGTCTGGGCAATTGCAAGGTATTTTCGACCAACCAGGGCAGGATCCAGCAAACCCCATGGACCGTTCTTCACTGCCAGTGTGGCGGTGAGTGGCCATTCAGACATGATAGTTGGAGGTGTTGTCACCTGGGTCAACGTATCTGGATAGACCCAGCTTCGATCCAGAGGAGGTGCTGGGCCTATGGCATAGTTTTCGCCTGGCGTTGGCGGCAACACATAGATGCGAATGGTCGCAACTTGCCCTGGTGGCAGACCGCTAACCACTCCATGCAACCCGACCCATCCGATATCATAGGCGAAGAAGTGACCTGCATAGCATGTGCCGGGTGGCCAAGTAGATGTACTTATAGGAACGGACGACGTAATCACAGGTGTGAAGGTCGGTGTTGGCGTCGGTGTGCCTTCAGGCAGGACAAAGACCCCGCCATGCGCTGGTGGCTTGTCACAGAGTGGCACCCCCACGCGTGTAGGGGCATCTCTTGGGCGCAGAAGCTCAAAGTCAATATGGCGGTAGTACCAGGTACCGCCGGCGTCTACTATCTGGAACGTTCGAGTACCGGACAGGCTGACGTAGCCCTTAGCTTCGGGGAACAGTCCATAGCGACCAGGACCAAGCTTAAGGTTGGACTGTTCCCATTGACCATTCGCCACGCGGAAACGATTGATCACTCGACCCTGGCCCGGCGCTTGATTGGCGTCAAGACGCTCCAGGCGCAGGTTAGCTGATGCGCCCGGCTCTAGCCCAGTGATGGCACCAGAGAGCGTTACAAATCCGGTCGGTGACCGATCGCATGCCGTCAGTACCACGACCAGGACAAGCCAAATCCATCTACGTAGTCTCATCTGTCTGCCCATACAGGAAAGCCAGTAGAATTATGACGGACACTCCCCTGCCAACCAAGAAGAAGCCTCTGCCTCACCGCCGCCAGCGACGGGCCCCCAGCGCTCCGCTGCGCCTGGCTCGCTGGCTGTGGGCTACGCCGCGCCGCCGCCGGGCGCTGGTCGCCGCGGCTTTGGGCATCATGGCGATCTTGCTCCTCGTCTTCCTGTGGCCAGCGCCACCCGACCCCAGCCTGCGCCGCGTGCAGGAGGCCGGCGTGCTGCGCGTGGGGCTGGACGCCAGCTTCCCGCCCCTGGAGACCACCGACGGCCGCGGCAACTTCGGCGGCTACGACGTGGACCTGGCGGAGGCCATCGCCCGCGCCCTGGGTGTGCGGGCAGAATTCGTCAACATCAGCTTTGACAGCCTGTACGATGCCCTGGCCAGCCGCAAGATTGACGTCATCATCTCCGGGCTGCTCTACGCCCCGGAGATGACCCGCGACGTGCTCTATTCCGCTTCCTACCTCAACGTGGGGCCGGTGCTGGTGGTGCGCCGGGACGGGCCCATCGCTAAGACTGCCGACCTGACGGGGAAGACCGTGGCCGTGGAACTGGGCTCCGAGGGCCAGGTGGTGGCACAGCGCCTGGCAGAGAAAGAAGTGCCTGACCTGGCCAGTCGCACCTACCCGACGGTGCCGGAAGCCCTGGCCGCCTTGCGCCGCGGCGAGGTGGCGGCTGTCATCGCCGACCCCATTGCCGTGTCGGAATTTGTCCAGGGGGAGGCGGCAGGGAATGACCTGCGCGTGGTCAGCGGGCCGCTCAGCGACGAGTCCTACGTCATCGCCGCCCATCGCTACGACCGTACGCTGCTCAAGGCCATTGACCAGGTGCTGCGAGAGCTGCGCGCCCAGGGCGTCCTCGACCAACTGGCCGACCACTGGTTCCCACTACCGCGCTGAAGCCTTCTGAGCAGAGGTGCCGAGGTGCAGAGGTGCAGAGGTGCAGAGGTGCAGAGGTGCAGAGGTGCAGAGGTGCCGAGGTGCTGAGGTGCATGCTCCCCCGCTCCCCTGCTCCCCTGCTCCCCTGCTCCCCTGCTCCTCTGCTCTCCTGCACAGCCTACTCTTCGCCCGCCTCCTCCTCGGGAAGCACTTCCACGTAGATCCCCTGCGAGGCTACCCAGGCTAGCCCCCCTTCGACCTTCTCCTGTTCCCCTTCGATATCCAATACCAGCCAGCCCTCCGTGGGGGTGACGTGGGCATGCAGGATGTTGGTAATGAGGTCGAACTGCTTGATCAACTGGTAGAGCACTGGCTGATTGAGCAGGATAGCAGGATAAGTAAGCTTCACGCGCTGTTGGACTATCAACCGAAACCTCCTTAGACGGGAATAGGTGTTTTAGCTACGATCACCTCGCAAGTGGCCTTGCGCAGGACGTCGGCCACCGTCCGGCCAAACTGCTCCGCGGGCAGGCGGCCGCGCTTTTCCCCCAGGCCCAGAATGATGGCGTCCACCTGCTCCTCGTTGGCGATGCGCAGAATGCCCTCCGCAGCGCTGCGCTGCGGCAGCACCCGGCTGCGCACCGGCAGATTGTGCTGCTGGACGATGAAGGTGGCCATATCCAGAGCCTCTTTGGCTTGAGCCTCCAGGGCTGGCATGGGGGTACTCAAGGCCAGGGTCATGGGCACTTCCACAATGGAGGCCAGGATGATCTCCGCCTTCTGATCCTCCCCCAGACGGCAGGCCAGTTCCACCGCCCGCTCGGCCACCACTGTTTCTACCACCGGCACCAGGATGCGGTGGATACCAGCGATCGAGCGCCGGGCGGCAACCACGCGCTGTGGCGCTAATGGCGGGACCCGGAACATCCAATAGAAGAGCAAACTCATGCTGCTCACGAAGAGCAGGGCCAGAATGATCCCCAAGGGATGCAAGGTCACATTCATTGTTTCTTCGCTCCCTTTATTTGCCTGTAGAGCCGAAGCCGTGTCCAGGCGGTATAGAGCCGATAGACCCCAAAGGCAATGAATCCTCCACCAACCAGGATCGCTGGTGGGGCGACCGCAATGGAAAGCGTCCGGTAGAGGATGATAGCTCCTACTGGGAGGCAGAGGATGCCTACAGCGATGTGGAAGGCATCCTCCCAGGTAAAGGCCTCTGGTGGAGGAATCCGGCCTCTCCTCATCTTCCACCCTTATCGCGCTCGGCCAGGGCCTCTTTGTACTCCTCTAGCATCTCGTACTCCTCAGCGCTGGTCAGAACGTGCACCTGCTCCGTCTCCCAGTCCCGTTTAATCGTCCCGATAGGGAGTTTTTGACTGCGCCGATACCAGACGTAGTAGGCAAAGCAGAGGAGCACCCAGGCCGGCCCGGCGATGCGGCCGATCTCGTGGGTCAGGACGACTTCAAAGAGAATGGTCAGCACCCCCAACATGCCGATGAATCCCAGAATGGGCACGTCCACTTTGCGCCCACTGTGCTGCCACTTGAAGTTCAAAGGCATCTTGTACGGTCGTGGGGAATAGGGGTCGGAAAAGCGCAGCCTGATCAGAGCTATGAACACCAGGGTGTATCCCAAAGTGGCTCCAAAGGCGTACATATTCCCCAGCGTATCCATGACCCCAGGCGTCAGGAAAGAGAAGACCAGCTCAAGCACGCCGATCAGGGAGAAGAAGACGATGGTGCGGGCCGGGGTGCGATACCTGGCGTGCACCTTATCGAACCAAGTAGAAATGAGGTGGTAGCGACTCATGGAGTAAGTGAGCCGTGAGGCGCTCATCACCCCAGAGTTGGCGGAAATGGCCAGGATCAGGGCCCCCAGGGCGGCGGCGACCGGGCCGGCGATCAGCCCCAGGTAGGGTATACGATTGGCCACCAGAGCCACGGCCTCATCTTCTTGCCCCACAAACTCCTGCCAGGGGACTACCCCCATGCTCAACGTGGAAAAGGCCACGGCAAAGATGAAGACCGTAAAGACCAGGCTAATGGAAGTGCGTGGCACGATAGTCGCCGGCCGCCGTGTCTCCTGGGCGGCCTGAGAGATTGATTCCAAGCCGACAAAAGAAATAATCGCCAGGGATGAGCCGTACATGAAGCGGTCCAGGGTCGGCGCCTCCACCACCCACTGGTGGAGCAGCATCCCAGGGTCCCAGGCCAGCAGGAAGCCCATAACCACAATTGCCGCTTCACTGGCGATCCCCACGATCCCTACCAGTTCGTTGAAGAGCGATGATTCCCGGATACCCCGCACGTTGAGCCAGATAAGGAAGACGATGAGCAGCAACGTTTCCAGTAGCCAGACGATTTGAATGTTCAGCGGTCCCAGCTTCATACTGATGTCCGTAATATTAAAACCAAAGACCAGGTTGACAAAGCCGTTCAGATAGCCGGTAGAGGCCACGGCGAAGAGGGCGATGTCAATCGTGTAGTCCAGGAGGAGAGCGGAGCCGGCTACTAACCCCCAGAGGTCGCCCAGACCGCGCAGGGTAAAGTATTGCCCACCCCCAGCCACCGGATAGGTAGCCGCCAGTTCGGTATAGGCCAGGCCGATCATGATATACACCAACCCGGCCAGGGCAAAAGCCAGAGGGGCGGCGCCCTGTGCGGCGGCAAAGACCAGCCCCAGGGCAACGAAAACGTCGGCGCCGACGTCAGCGTAGCCCCACATGTAGGAGCCCCAGACGGTCACATCCCGGCGCAGTTCTACTTGCTCCGCTGGGGCTGGTGTGTTTTTATCGGCCAAAGTGCACCTCCTGAATAGAACGATTCTTCTTCCATTGTATCCAGGGCGACATTATAGTATCCTGTTACCTTCGTGTCAAGATTGGTTTAACCACGAACGGGGCCCTGTCAAAGTCATTTTAGGAGTCATTGCGAGTCCTCAATGACGCGGCGGCGTCATTCCTGATGACAGAAACTTGGGCGCGGTTTGCATCCGTAGGGCGGGCGCGGCGCCCGCCGCCCTGTTCTGCACATCTGGGCGGCAGGCCACGGGCACTGCCCTACGGTAAATCCGAGCCCAGTTTCTGAGCAGTCTCTAATGACGCTGGGCGTCATTCCTGATGACAGAAACTTGTGCGCGGTTTGCATCCGTAGGGCGGGCGCGGCGCCCGCCGCCCTGTTCTGCGCATCTGGGTGGCAGGCCATGGGCACTGCCCTACGGCAATTACTAGCCAAGTTTCTGAGTAGGAGCGCAGCGGTTGCGAGGAACGAAGCAAAGCAATCTCACTGTTGCGCCATGAGAGAGACTGCTTCCCCTTCGCTGCGGCTCAGGGCTGCGGCTTCTGCGCTGCTCAGAAACTTGCGGAGATCGCCCGGCCCTAGAAGGAGCCGGGCTGAGTCTACGAAGCCCCCTTCGGGGCTCCCTGAAGCGCCATCACGCCCGCCGTTTCGGGAAGTAAGGCGTGATGGCGCTTTACCAGCCCACAGGGCTTCGTTGCATAAGCCCGGCGGCTTCAGCCCCGGGCGGGCCTTTGCCAGGGCCCTGAACAACGAATTCACAGATCCGTTCGGAGGCGGTAGCCGACGCCCGGTTCCGTGCGGATATAGCGTGGCCGCGTCGGGTCAGCCTCAATCTTGCGGCGCAAGTTGCTGATATTGACGCGCAGAATGTGCGTTTCCTGCTCGTAGGCCACGCCCCAGACCTGGCGCAGCAGTTGGCGATGCGTCATGACCTTGCCGGCGTGCATCACCAGCGCACGCAGCAGGTCATACTCCGTGGGCGTCAACTGCACCTCCTGACCTGCCACTGTCACTATACGGCTCGCTAGGTCTACCTGCAACTCTCCTGTGGTGAAAGCCGGTTCATCCGCCGGTACGGTCCGCCGCATAGCCACCCGCATCCGCGCCAACAGCTCACCCACGCCGAAGGGCTTGGTCACATAATCGTCTGCCCCGGCGTCCAGCGTTGCCACTTTATCTGCCTCGCCTTCGCGCACCGAGAGAATGATGATGGGGATATTCGACCACTCCCGCAGTCGCCGCGTCACCTCCAGCCCTTCCATGTCCGGTAGACCGAGGTCGAGGATGAGCAGGTCGGGCCGCTGCGCGGTGACGGCAGAGAGCGCCTCTTGTCCATTTCTGGCCTCCAACACTTCATACCCGTGCGCGGTCAGGGCGGCGCGCAGGAACTTGCGAATCGGCGCTTCATCGTCCACCACGAGTACACGCGTGCTGACATTGCTCATGCGGCTTGCTCCTGCACCAGCGGCAGCGTCACGGTGATGACCGTACCACCACCGTCCCGGTTAGCAGCGTAGATCTCTCCGCGGTGGGCCTCAATAATGCCTTTACAAATGGCCAGGCCCAGTCCCGTGCCGCTCACGCCATTGGGCCGTTGCACACGGTAGAATTTGTCGAACACCCGTGTCAGGTCTTCGGGCGGAATGCCGATGCCGCGGTCGGCCACTTGCAGCTCCAGGCGGCCATCCGTCACGCCAGCACATACCTCAATCGGCTGGTCAGCGGGCGAGTATTTGAGGGCATTGTCCAGCAGGTTACTGAGCACGTGCACGATCAGCACGAAATCCATTGGTACGAGTGGCAGATTGGCCGGCACATCGGCTTGCACCAGGCGACCTTCCAGGCGATCCCCCATTTGCTGCAAGGCAGAGCCCACAACGTCTTGCACCTCACACAGCTCCTCTGTAACCTTCAGCGCACCCGCCTCTATACGCGTCATATCCAGCAGGTTACCCACAAGATGATTCAGCCGTTCTGCTTCGGCGCTGGCGTTCTCCAGCAAACTCCGACGCGTGGCCTCGTCCAGTTGCACCGCCTCCTCTTGCAGGCTGCTGAGGGAGCCAGTAATCGAGGCGAGGGGAGTCCGCAGGTCGTGCGAGATCGAGTTGAGGAGCGCGGCCTGGAGCTTCTCGGTGGCTTCCAGCATTTGGGCGCGGCGCGCCTGCTCGGCCAACTTAGCCCGCTCGATGGCCAGGGCCGCCTGGGTGGCGAAAGATTCCAGCAGCCGCTGCTGCTCTGACGCCGGGGGAACGCCCGGGTCGCTCGGCCTGACGCCCAGGATACCAACCACGCCATGCCCGGTGCGCAGGGGGAGGTAGAGGAGCGTGCGCGTAGGATACGTAGCCATCGCCTGGTCGGCAGCCTGGCTGTGCTCGTACACCGAGATGGCCAGAGCCGTTTCATTCTCGCCCAGCGTCATACCAGGGCTGGAGGCCTGTGGCTGCAAAGTGCTTCCTTCCGGCAACAGAATGGTGATTTCACGCCCGAAGCTCTGACTCACATGCCTGACCACGACGCGCAAGATATCTTCCAGCCCAATAGCAGAGGCCAGATCGCGGCTGAACTGGTAAAGCTCGATGGCTTGCGTCTCCCGACGCTGCGCGGCATCGGCTTCCTCCCGCACACGGGTGGTTAACGTGCTGATCACTATCCCCACGATCAACAGCCCGGCAAGGGTCACGATGTCCTCGGCCTTGGCCACAGCGAAGGTGAGAAACGGAGGGACGAAGAAGAAATCCATGATAAGTACACCAAGTACAGCGGTGGCGATGGATGGTCCGCGACCCAGGTAGACCGCCGCAATGACGACGGCGACCAGATAGATCATGTGCAGGTTTGTGGGCGAGATGAAAGCCCTAACAGACACGCCAAGCAGCGTGGCTGCTACCACCAGGGCGAGGCTCAAAAGATAACGCCCCAGGCGCGCCCACAACTTCTGAGCATTGAGACGAATCAGGTTGGCCAACTTGCTGCCTCCACGCATCTATTGTACCACATTCAGCGCCAAATGGGAACGCCCTGTCCCCATGTGGTACGTCAGCCGTTCCGCCACCTCGTTAGCCAGGGGATTAACCACAAAGACGCCAAGAACACCAAGTTTTTATTTTTGTGTCTTTGTGTCTTGGTGGTTAAATACGGGCCTACCCTACGGTAACGAAGAGCCAGGTTTCTGGCCGTTACTCGGAGGTCAAGAAAGCGTCAAGATTGCGGTTCTAGACGCCCTAAACCGCCTTAAACCATTGACTTTCGTCCCCGCTTGCCGTATCCTAAACCCGGCATGGACAGGTATTGTCAGCCACGAGTGAGGTGAGAATTATGGCTGCCAACACGGCAGTTGCTTTGCCCCAGACACAGGTCGCCGCACAAAAACAGCCGGCCGAGCTACGGCGCGATGTGACGGTCTGGGGCTCGTATACCTGGGGCTACGCCGATGTGGGCGCCGACATCTATGCCGCCCTGGGGCTGGTCATTGGGGCGGCCATGGGGGCGGCGCCCCTGGCCTTTGCCCTGGCCGGCTTGGTTTATATTATGATCGGCCTGGCCTATACCGAGCTAGCCTCGACCTACCCGGTGGCCGGAGGTGGTCACTACTTTACCCTGCGCGGTCTGGGTGATTTATGGGGTTTTGTCGCTGGCGCAGCACTATTACTGGATTATACCATTGATATTGCTCTCTTCGCCGTGGCCTCGGCTGGGTATATCAACTTCTTCTCACCCTACTTGTTGGGCGTCAATCTGAAAGATGTGGTCATTACCATTGGCCCCTTTGCCGATGTCAAGATCATCTGGCTGGTGGAGACCATGCTCCTCGTTGGCGTCTTGATCTGGGTAAACATCCGAGGAGTGCGGGAGTCGTCGCTCCTCAACGAGCTCCTGGGCCTTATGGACATCGTCCTGGAGTCCTCGGTCATTGTCTTTGGCTTTCTCCTGGCCTGGAACCCTTCGCTCCTCATCCATCAATGGCAGACGGCCTTTCCTACTCTGCCCCAGTTCATGTATGGCTCATCGCTGGCGATTATCTCTTTTGTGGGGTTGGAGTCTATCTCCCAGGCGGCTCAGGAGACGAGGCGGCCAGCCACGGTGATCCCCCGTACCTCTATTGCCTTGATTTTCACCGTTTTCATCTTTGCCTTGGCCTTCTCCACGGTAGGGCTGGGCATCCTTCCCTGGGAAACCTTCAAGGCCCATGAGGGAGACCCCGTCGCCCAGTTGGCCCTGGCGATTCCCTTCTTAGGCTTTCTGGCAGGACCCTTTGCCGCCGTGCTAGGAGCTACGATCCTGTTTATTTCGGCCAACACCGGGGTGATGGGGGCCTCCCGCCTGACCTACTCCATGAGCCAGTTGAGGCTGGTGACCCGCTGGCTGGACAAAGTACACCCGGAGTACCGCACCCCGATACGCACCATTGTGGTCTTTGGGTTAATGGGTGCTTTTGAGGCTCTCCTGGCCTTCCTCACCCCCAGCGCCATGGATACCCTGGGGAATATGTACGCCTTTGGGGCCACCTTAGGCTATACCCTGGTCTTTATCTCGCTGATCAAGCTGCGCTTCTCCGACCCTTACAGCCCACGTCCTTACATCATGCCTGGGAATATCAAGATCAAGCGTGGTGACAAGACGGTGAATATCCCTATCCTGGGAATTGTCGGCATGTTCGGGGTAAGCTTTATTCTCTTTGAGGTCATTTTGACGCACGAAATCGGGCGGATTGCCGGGCCGGCCTGGGTCATTCTCTGCCTGCTCTACTACATCGTTTGGCGAAGACGTAATCATCTTCCCATCTTGGGAAATGCTCCCCGTGATTGGGAGCAGGAACAGATCCAGGTTCTTACCAGCGCCGAGGAGTACGAGATGCTAGAGGAGTACAAGGAAGCTCTGATCCGTCGGGACAAGCAGCGCGGAATCAAATCGCGCTGGGACGGGGTGTGAGATGGAATGGCGTGTATCGGTTCTGGTTGGGTATACACGCATTAGTATGAACTTTGGAGTGCGTGCGCTAACAGCGGTCTGGCGACCGCACTCCGGAGCTAAAGTTCACACCAATCCGCCGGAAAGTGGGTGTTGACTATGGTTAGACTTGATACCTGGGGAATCCTTTTGGGGCTGAGCTTCATCGCCCTGACGGGGGGAGTGTTCTTCTGGATGTTCCGCCTGCCGCCTCCGCCGCCGCGCATGGCAGCCAGAGGACACGGCCCGGTGGAGGCGTCGCCCAGAATCCTGGTGCCAATCGTGGACGCCATAACCTCCGCGCGTGCGGTGGAACTGGCTTGCCGCCTCAGAAACGGGCAGAAGGCTGACCTGGTGCTTGTCTATGTCGTCGAAGTGCCGGACACGCTGTCGCTGGATGCGGTGATGCCAGACAGCGACAACATCGGGCGTGAGGCGCTGGAGATGGGGCGCGTGATTGCGCGCCGGTACGGCTACAACACGCGGACGTACATCGTGCACCACCGCCATACTGCCCACGGCATACTGCAAGTCGCGAACGAGGAAAACGTCGACGCGATTGTGCTCTGCGATGGTGTCGAGAAGTCGCCGGTCTCCAGGGCATGGGACAAGATGGAGGCGGAGATTTTGCGGCGTGCCCATTGCGAGGTCTTCCTGGACAAGGTGCCAAGAGCGGCGCAGCCGATGGCATTAGCGGCGTGAGTCCTTAGGGGCGAGGCATTCCTTGGAGGCGTTTCCACTCCACATGCCTGAGGAATGCCTCGCCCCTACTTTTTGATGTTAGCCTCCTCTCAAGAAGCCTTGCTCTGGCGCAGGCGGGCAGGCGAGGGTAGCCACGACCATCGCCAACTGCCTTCTCCACCTACGCGGATGTCCCTTCGCTCGAAGCGCCACCAGGCCAGAATGTTGAAGACTAGCGAGCAGGCCAGCAGCCCCAGGAACCATCCCCCATTCAGCCCTCTGATGGCCTCCCCGCTCTGGTAGTAGTTGAGGGGCGAGAACCTGGCTACTGTCTCCAGGTTCCTGTCAATCCGCGCCAGGGAGATGAAGAAACTGGCCACCAGAAGGATGCCGGTGACCATCGCCGCCGCACGGCGTGAAGGAAGCACCATGCTCAGCAGCAAGGCCAGCGTACCAAAGAGGAGCAAGACGGCCAGGAGCGAGAGGAAAGGCAAAGCCATTTTATCCCAAGCAACATTAGGAACGAGCCAGAGCGTGGCGGAAGATGGTAACCATCTCACTTGACCTCCTTTCGGTCGGCTTCGTAGTAAGCCAGGAAGATTTCCTCCAGGGAGGGGCGTTCGGTTTCAAAGTCGCTGACCGGGAAACCGGCCAGTGTCTTGATGAGGCCGTCCATCTCTCCTGGCACCTGCAAGAGCATGCTCGTGCCGTCACCCGGCGATAGGAGAGTCACGCCGGGCACCTTCGCCAACAAGCTGCTGTCTACTGGCTGCTTGAAGCGGACCTTAATGCGGCGCAAGGCGCGGTTGATCAGCGTCGCCGTCTCGGCCACCTCCACCAACTCGCCGCGCCGGATGATGCCGACGCGCTCGGCCACAGCCTCCACCTCACTCATGATGTGGGAGGAGAAGAAGACGGTAGCTCCGCCGGCCCGAGCCTCCTTGAGAAGACGGAGCACCTCCTGCTGCATCAGGGGGTCCAGGCCCAAGGTAGGCTCATCCAACAGAAGCAGTTCCGGGCGGTGCATGAGAGCCTGCACCACGCCGACCTTCTGTTTGTTCCCATGGGAGAGGTTCTTGATCGGGGATTTGAGATCCAGATCAAAACGACTGGCCAGTTGGCGCACGAAGTCCCAATCCCCCTTGTTCCCACGCAGGGCATTGAAATAGCGCAGCGCCCCTTCTACGGTCAGGCTAGGCTCCAGGTGCAGTTCACCCGGCAGATAGCCGGTGCGGGCGCGCACCGCCACGGGGTTGGCTTGGGGATTCAGGCCCAGCACGCGCACCGTTCCCCAGTTGGGGTGGATCAGGTCCAGCAGGCAGCGGATGGTCGTGGTCTTGCCGGCACCGTTGGGGCCCAGAAACCCGAAAATCTCACCCCGTCGCACCTCCAGGTTTAGGCCATAGAGGGCCTGGAAGTTGCCGTAGAACTTGACCAATCCTTGGGCTATGACAACCGTTTGCTCATTAATGCGAGCCTCCTTAACAAACTGCGTTTTACTGCTACCCCAGCCGTTAGTTGCACCTGCGTTGTACCACGAAGTCGGCCCTCGTGCAAGGCGGTTTGGTTTCACTTCCTGACCGATTTGCGGTAGAATGCGGCAGGCCCGCCCGGGGCTGAAGCCGCCGGGGTGCAACGAAGCCCGACTCCTTCTAGGGCCGGGCGATCTTAACTGCATCCTGACAGCTTCTTCATTAGAGCTTTACATCGCTCTGCTATACTGTAGGTGCCGATCAGGAAAGCTGATCGAGTATAGCGGAAGGGAGGTGAAACATGAACAAAAGGATGAAGATTCTGGCTGGTGCGGCGCTGCTGGTGGCCCTGCTGGGGGTGTTCGTCGCTGTCCCCACCTTCGCCGACCCGACTACACCCACACCTACACCTACGGTCCCCAAAGATGGGGGTCGGGGCTTCGGCTGCTTCGGCGGCTCATGGACCGAGTTTGACGCCGCGGCCCAGGCCCTGGGGATGACCCCCGAGCAACTATTCTCCGAGCTGCACTCGGGCAAGAGCCTGAGCGACATCGCCACGGCGAAGGGCGTTGACCTGCAGAAAGTTTACGACGCTATGAACGCCGACCGCGTCGCGGCCATGAAAGCCTCCATCGAGCAGGCCGTCAAGGACGGGACGATGACCCAGGCCCAGGCGGACTGGCTCCTGCAGGGGTTGGAGCTGGGCTTCCTTCCCAAGGGGCGGGGCTTCGGCCACGGATTCGGCTGGCCGGGCCTACGACCGGCGACTGTGGCGCCGAGCTCTTCCTCGTCCTAGAGGCGCTACGCTGATCCACCCTGCAGCCGGTTGAGGAAGGCCGGCTGCGCCAGTGAGGGGGAGCAAAGATGCTTTGCTCCCCTATTTTTGTTGGCAATGCCTCAGGGCAGCGCTGGTGATTTTATTTCCGGCCCATTTGTGGTAAAATAACGCGGGAGGTATTGACCATGCGAGAGGCTCAGAGCGCAATCCGACGTTACTGGCGCTGGGGCGCGCTGCTGCTCGCCGCCCTTGTGCCGCGCCTTTATCTGCTGCGCCTGTTCGACGTCGAGCTCTCGAACGATGGCTTCGACGCGGTCAACACGCTCACCCTTCTGCAGACCCAGGGCGCTGCGGCCATCCCCCACGCCTTGATTGACCGCTTTATCCTGCACCCGCTGTATATGCTCTTGCTGTACGCCTGGAAACTCATTACGCCTGCGGCGCTTGATTTTTACCTCGCGGCACGATTTCTTTCCACACTACTGGCGTGCGTGGCCATTATCTTGATGTTCGAACTCGTGCGCCACGCCGGCAACGAATACGCGGCCTGGATAGCGGCGCTGCTCCTGGCCTTTGCGCCGACCTTTCTGTGGGAGAGCGTGGCCATTCTCAGTTCGACCCTCTTTCTCGCTCTCTACCTGGCCGTGCTCCTGGCCCTGGTGCAAGCGCGCTATCGTTGGGCGTCGCTGCTGGCCTTTCTCGCCGCCATCACGCGCTACGAAGGGGCGGTGCTCATCGTGCTGGTCTTCATCGTACTGGCTTGGCGTGACGTGCGTGAACGCAAAATACATCTCGATGCCTGGCTAACCTACCTGGCATTTTCACTGGCAGTTCCCCTGACGCTCATGGGCAGTGGTTATCTGACGACTGGCAACGCCTTAGAGTTTCTGGGCGCACAATCCATGGCCGCCATCTGGCTGCGCTTTTTCGCCCCCGGCGATTTCCTGCAGCGCGCCTCGTTCTTTATCACCCAGTACCCGGCCCTCTTTCCGCCACCGGTGGTCTGGCTGGGCATCGCCGGCGCAGTGCTGGCCTTGCTTGGCCAGCGAACACGCCCCGTCGCCATCCTATTCCTCACGTCCGCCCTGTATCTGCTGTTCTTTGAAACGCTCGTGTGGTTCAATTACACAACGCTGGAAGTGCGGTTCCTCATGTACCCTGGTCTGCCACTGCTGATTTTTGCCAGCCTCGCCCTGGCTGACGCTCGCCAATTCTTAGGGCGCTGGGCGGCGCTAAAACCCCTCCGTGACCTGGCGCTGGTCGGCATTCTGCTCGTGCTGCTCGTCTTGGGCTATCAGCAAGGTATGGTGGGCATGCGTTTCGTCTACAACATGCATGCCTCGCAGTGCCAGGTGGCCGACGAACTCGTCCCCATCATCCCGCCGCACCAGCGCACGAACGTGATGATCTATGGCGGCATCTCTGGCCCGCTTGACTTGTTTGCCCGGCAGCGCGGGCTGCAACTCGCCTTCACCTATTTCCGTTTCGCCCCGGATGACCAACCCGAACAATTCTTGCTGGACCAAAAGATTCAGTTCTTGATCTATCCGGTGGGCAATGCCTTTGCCGCGGCCAAATACCCCTACCTGGCGCGCTTTGAGCCGCAGATGCGCGACGGGGTCACCTTCCAACCCCTGCGGCAATTCACTACCTCCCTCGATAATCAACTCTACAGCATCTGGGCGGTATCCAGCGCCGCCCAGAAGTAGAAGAAGCCGCAATATTTCACCGCATTCTGACAGCTTCTTCATAAGATCTTTATATCTTTGTGCTATAATATGGGTGCCGATCAGGTAACTGATCGAGTATAGCGAAAAGGAGGCGAGAATTTGAGCAAAAGAATGAAGATCCTGGCTGGTGCGGCGCTGCTGGTGGCCCTGCTGGGGGTGTTCGTGGCTATGCCCGCCCTCGCCCAACCGACTACGCCCACGCCTACACCTAAAGTCACCAATGGCTGGGGTAAAGGCTTCGGCTGGGGGCGCGGCTTCGGCTGCTGGGGCGGCTCGTGGACTGAGTTCGACGCTGCGGCCAAGGCCCTGGGCCTGACCCCGGAGCAACTCTTCAGTGAGTTGCACGCCGGCAAGAGCCTGAGCGATATCGCCACGGCGAAGGGCGTTGACCTGCAGAAAGTGTACGACGCTATGAACGCTGACCGAATCGAGGCCATGAAAGCCTCCATCCAGCAGGCTGTCAAGGACGGGAAGCTAACCCAGGAGCAGGCCGACTGGCTCTTGAAGGGAATGGAGCTAGGCTTCTACCCCAAGGGGCGAGGCTTTGGTCATGGGTTTGGCTGGCCGGGCTTCCGACTCCCGTTTGAGAAGCCGAAGTCTTCCTCTTCGTCCTAGAGGCGCTGCGCCGATCCACCCTTGCGGCTGGTTGAGGAAGGCCAGCCGCGCTAGTGAGGGGAGCAAGGCCTGAAGCCTTGCTCCCCTAGCCGCGATTTATCCTGCATTTTGGGCTGTTTCTTCATACAAACTTCACAATTTTCTGCTATAATAGGTCCAAGCAGAAAGTAGTTTTAGTGACCTATGCAAAGGTCAGCAACACACATCATCAAGGGGAGGGCGCTATGAAGCGGGTTATGCTAGTCTTGATCGCCGTGCTATTTCTGGTCGGCGTAGGTGGGATTGCTTTCGCCGCCGGGACAAAGGTAGGAGAAAACCGGGCCACTCAGAACCAAGCCCGTCTCTTCCAACAGCGGGTCAGGGACCAGGGTGGCCAGTTACCAGGTCAGTTCCCAGGTTTGCTCCAGACCCCCCAGCCAGGGCAGAGGGGCGCCCCAGGAGCTGGTGGCGGCATCATGGGCACAATCGAGGAGATTCAGGGCAACACCCTGGTCATCAACACGGGGACGGAAACGATTCGTGTGCAAACGACCGACACCACCCTGGTGCAGAAGTACATGTCCGTGACGGTGGGAGACCTGAAGGTCAACGAACAGGTGATAGTCTCGGGCTCACGGAACGCTGACGGCAGCTACACTGCCCGCTCCATCCAATCCCTGCGGGCCATTCCCTCTGTGCCGTCCGGCCAGTAGGAAGCGAGGTAGGAAGATGCAAAAGTGGAAGCGCGTATTCATTGGGGCGCTGGCCTTGATCTTAGTCGGCGCGTTGGCCTGGGTAGGCTTCAGAATGCTGCGCAGTCAGAGCCAGACGACCAGTCTCACCCAGGTGGTGGCGGTGAAGCGCGGGAACCTGGTGGCGTCCATCACGCCCACGGGCGAGGTCGTCGCCCAGCACCAGGCGCAGTTGAGCTTTGATGTCAGCAGAATCCCTCTGCTCGAGCTGAACGTCGCTGCCGGCCAGCAGGTGAAGAAGGGCCAGGTCCTGGCGCGCATTGACCCGACCACGTTGCAGCAAGCGGTGGACCAGGCCAAGGCCGACCTGCTCTCGGCGGAGGATGCGTTGACGAAGGCGCAGAAACCCTACACAGAGCTGGACCGCCAAAAGGCGGAACTGGACGTGGCCCAGGCGCAAGTCGCCCTGGAGGAGGCCAGGCTGGCCACCGCCGACAAGACCCTACGCGACGCAGCCAATGCGCTGCAACAGGCCAGAGACAAGCTGGCAGCCTTGCAGAACAGCACTTCGACGCAGGAACAGATTGACCGTCTGCAGTGGCAGGCCAATGTGGCCGAAGCGGAGCACGGTAAACTGCTGGACGACCCCAATCCTACCGAGCAGCAAAGGGACCGCCAGCTCCTGGCCTACAACCGCATGCTCGATGCCAAAGACGCCCTGGAGACAGCCAAGGCCCAGGCAGCCCTGAACCTGCTCAACGCGCAGAACGCGGTCATTCAGGCGGAGGAGACGCTGGCTGGATTGCAGGCCGGTTCCCAGACCCTGGCCCAGGCCCAGGCCCGCAACAAGGTGGCCCAGGCCGAGTACAACCTGGCCAAAGCCAAAGATACTCTGGCCACCATCTTAGCCGGCCCCGACCCCAAGACGGTGCAACTGGCCCAGGCCCGCTACGATGCGGCCAAAGCCACCCTCGCCAAGGCGCAGGCCGCCCTGGAAGCGGCCACCATGGTTGCCCCTTTTGATGCTACGGTCATCTCCGTGGGCGCCGAGGTGGGCGACCTGGTCTCCTCCGGCACCACCATAGTCACCCTGGCCGATCTCACCGACCTGCGCGTGCTGGCCACCGTGGACGAGACGGACATCAGCGGGGTGCAGGTGGGCCAGGAGGCCCAAATCACCTTTGACGCCTTCCCTGGGCGCAGATTCAAGGGCAAGGTGCTGGAGGTGCCGCTGGAAAGTACGCTGGTGCAGAACGTGGTGAGTTACAAGGTGCCGGTGAGCCTGGGGAGTGTAGAGGGTGTCTCGCTCAAGCCTGGGATGACGGCCAATCTGAGCATCGTGGTGGGGCGGCGGCAGAATGTGCTGCTGTTGCCGGTGCTGGCGGTGCAGCAAGGGGAAGAGGGGGACGTGGTGCTGGTGCAGGATTCGGCCAGCGGAGCGGCAGTAAGCACGCCGGTGGAGCTGGGGCTGAGCGATGGGACGAACGTGGAGGTACTGCGGGGCTTGAACGAGGGGGATCAGGTAGTGGTTCAGTACCAGGCGACCACGCAGCAGACTACCCAGCGCGGCGGGACCGAGATGTTCGTGGTGCCCGGTGGCGGACCGCCGGCTGGCCAACCGCCGGCGACGAGACCATAGAGGCCAGGGGCATTTAGTTTTCCGCCAAGTGCCATTCTGAGCGTAGCGAAGAATCTCTGGCACGCGGAATCTGAGACCCCTTCGCTATGCTCAGGGCAGGCTCTTCGCTGCGCTCAGGGTGACAGTGAAGCGAGAACTGAATGCCCCCTGGGACCATAAAGGCAGGAGGTCAAGCATGAAACACTGGAGAATCTGGGTAATCATTGCGCTTATCGTACTCCTGGTCGGGGCCGGCGTGCTGGCTCTGCGTATGCGCAACAATGCGTCCCAGGCAGCGAGCCTCACCCAGGTGGTGGCGGTGAAGCGGGGGAACCTGGTGGCGTCCATCACGCCCACGGGCGAGGTCGTGGCCCAGCACCAGGCGCAGTTGAGCTTTGACGTCAGCAGAATCCCTCTGCTGGAGCTGAACGTCGCCGCCGGCCAGCAGGTGAAGAAGGGGCAGGTCCTGGCGCGCATTGACCCGGCTACGTTGCAGCAAGCGGTGGACCAGGCCGAGGCCAACCTGCTCTCGGCGGAGGAGGCGCTGGCGAAGGCGCAGAAACCCTACACGGAACTGGATCGGCAGAAGGCGGAACTGGATGTGGCCCAGGCGGAAGTCGCCCTGGAGGAGGCCAGGCAGGCCACCGCCGAGAAGTCCCTGCGCCAGGCTGAGTTCAATCTGGAAAGCGCCCGGCTAAACCTGATCATTACCCAGCACAGTTCGACGGTGGGCAAGACTGTGCGTGACCTGGAGTATGCCGTGGCCTGGCACGAACGCAAACTGCGCGACCTGCAGGCCCAGTTCCAGCAGGGCAAGGTGGAACAGGCAACGGTGGACGCAGAGGTGGAGGCACTGGCCAAAGCACAGACCCAATTGGCGGCCGCCCAGGCCACGGCCCGCGCCACCCTGGCCGCGGCTGAGGACAAAGTGACCCAGGCTGAGGAGACGCTGGCCGGATTGCAGGCCGGCTCCCAGACCCTGGCCCAGGCCCAGGCCCACAACAAGGTGGCCCAGGCCGAGTACGACCTGGCCAAGGCGAAAGATACTCTGGCCACCATCGTTGCTGGTCCTGATGCCAAGACGGTGCAACTGGCCCAGGCCCGCTACGATGCGGCCAAGGCCACCCTCGCCAAGGCCCAGGCCGCCCTGGAAGCGGCTACCATGATTGCTCCCTTTGACGGCACTGTCACCTCCGTGGGTGCTGAGGTCGGCGATCTGGTCTCCTCGGGCACCAACATAGTCACCCTGGCCGATCTCACCGACCTGCGCGTGCTGGCCACCGTGGACGAGACGGACATCAGCGGGGTGCAGGTGGGCCAGGAGGCCCAAATCACCTTTGACGCCTTCCCTGGGCGCAGATTCAAGGGCAAGGTGCTGGAGGTGCCGCTGGAAAGTACGCTGGTGCAGAACGTGGTGAGTTACAAGGTGCCGGTGAGCCTGGGGAGTGTAGAGGGTGTCTCGCTCAAGCCTGGGATGACGGCCAATCTGAGCATCGTGGTGGGGCGGCGGCAGAACGTGCTGCTGTTGCCGGTGTTGGCGGTGCAGCAAGGGGAAGAGGGGGACGTGGTGCTGGTGCAGGACTCGGCCAGCGGAGCGGCAGTAAGCACGCCGGTGGAGCTGGGGCTGAGCGATGGGACGTACGTGGAGGTACTGCGGGGCTTGAACGAGGGGGATCAGGTAGTGGTTCAGTACCAGGCGACCACGCAGCAGACCACCCAGCGCGGCGGCTTCGGATCCTCGATCTTCGGCGGTATGTTTAGGAGATGAGACCATGAACGTGATGGAAAGCGTGCGCATAGCTCTACGGTCTATGGCGGCTAACAAGTTGCGCGCCGGTCTGACGATGCTGGGCATCATCATCGGCGTGGGAGCAGTGATTGCCCTGGTGGCTGCCGGCGCCGGGGCCCAGGCCCAGGTCACGGAGCGCTTCCAGAGCCTGGGCTCCAATCTCCTCGTCATTTCACCTGGGAGGTTCGTCTTCCGTGGCGTGTCCATGAGCGCAGCCCGGCCAAAGGCGCTCACTAGCGACGATGCCGACGCCATCTCTCGCCTGGCCACTACCGTAGCGGCCATTGCGCCCGACTATTCTACCCGCGCCCAGGTAGTCTACGGCAGCAAGAATACCCAGACCACCGTGTTGGGGGTTACGCCCGAGTACCTTACGGTGCGCAACTGGAAAGTCAGTCGAGGACGCTTCATCAATGACCTGGACGTTAGAACCCAGGCCAAGGTGGTCGTGCTGGGCGCCACCGTGGTTGAAGACCTGTTCGGGGGATCGTCGGTTGATCCCCTGGGCAAGACGGTCAAGATCAACCGCCAGAACTATCAAATCGTGGGTATCATGGCCCGCAAAGGGGCTGGCGGCTTTGACAACCAGGACAATCAAGTTTTCCTCCCCTTGACCACAGCTCAGATTAAGTTTGGTGGGGCCGGCAACCGGTCGCTGAATTCGATCAACGTCCAGGTCGTTTCGCAAGATAAGATGGACCTGGCCCAGGCCGAGTTGCGGGTCATCATGCGGGCCAGTCATGGTCTGACAGGCAGCCAGGCTGACGATTTCACGATCCAAAACCAGACCCAGATCGTGGAGATGGTGCAGGAGACGGCGCAGACCTTCACCATGCTCCTGGGCAGCATCGCCGCCATCTCCCTGGTGGTGGGGGGCATCGGCATCATGAACATCATGCTGGTCTCGGTGACGGAACGGACGCGGGAGATTGGCATCCGCAAGGCGGTAGGCGCCCGGCGGCGAGACATTCTGGCGCAGTTCCTCGTCGAGTCAGTAGTACTCGGCCTGGTGGGTGGGTTGCTTGGTGTTTTGGCCGGCTACGGTGGGGCGCAGGTGGTCACGCCGCTTCTGGGGGGCACTCGCGCCCTGGTTACCCCCGCCAGCGTGGTCATGGCCCTGAGCGTGTCCATTGCCGTGGGTCTCTTTTTCGGCATCTATCCGGCCAGCCGGGCGGCGGCTCTACATCCCATCGAGGCGCTGCGGTACGAGTAGTTGGACGCAGAAACTTGGCCCGTAATTACCGTAGGGCAGGCCTATTGAACCACCAAGACACAAAGACACAAAATATAAAAACTTGGTGTTCTTGGTGCCTTGGTGGTTAATTCCCTGGCTCACGAAGTAGCGAGACGATTACGACTGAGCACATCGGCGAGGAGAGAATGGCGCACAGCAAGATTCTGGTGGTAGATGACGATAAGAAGACGGTAAACCTGGTCAGGCTCTACCTGGAGAAAGACGGCTACCAGGTGCTGGCCGCCTACGATGGCCAGCAAGCGCTGGAGGTGGCTCGCCAGAAGCAGCCGGACCTGGTCGTCTTGGACCTGATGTTGCCAGAAGTGGACGGTCTGGATGTCTGCCGCATCCTGCGGACGGAATCCAAGATACCCATCATCATGCTCACCGCCAGAACCACCGAGCAGGACAAACTGCTGGGCCTGGACCTGGGCGCTGACGACTACGTCATCAAGCCCTTTAGCCCCCGGGAACTGGCGGCCCGGGTGCGCGCCGTGCTGCGGCGAGTAGGTGAAGAAGAGTATAAGGGCCCGCCAGAGATACGCTGCGGCGACCTGGTGGTGGATTTCCTCCGCCACCAGGTCCAGTTGCGCGGGGAACCGGTTCACCTTACCCCTAAGGAGTTCAAGCTGCTAGAGATCCTGGTCAAAGAGCCAGGACGGGCCTTTACCCGGCTGGAACTGCTGGATCGGGTTTTCGGCTTTGACTACGATGGCCTGGAGCGCACCGTGGACGTCCACGTGATGAACCTGCGCAAGAAAATTGAGTCCGACCCCAGCCGGCCGATCTACATCCAGACCGTCTACGGGGTGGGCTACAAGTTCACCGAGGATGTAAATGTTTCGTAGCTTACGCTTCCGCCTTCTCCTGATGATGATCATCGTGGCCGTGGTGGCTTTGGGCACAGTCGCCCTTTTCGCCCGCCAGACTACGACCAGCGAGTTTCAGCGTTACGTGCAGCGCGGCTGGGATATACGACGTGGCCGCTTTCAAGACGCGCTAGTGATGTACTACAACCAGAATAGGAGTTGGGATGGTGTGCAGCCCGTGGTGGAGCAGATCAGCCAGATCAGCGGCGACCGGATCATCCTGACGGACAGGGAGAAGCGGATTCTAGCCGATTCAGATCGCAAGCTGGTGGGACAGACGGTGGGCCAGGGTTGGGCTCCTCCCGCTGGTTTCGTCATTTTCCTGGGCACGCCGGTCGGTGTCGTCTACGTCAACCCGCTGGGCAAGCCGGTTAGCGGCGCTGGCGAAGAGGTTTTCCTCGGCTCAGTGAACCGTTGGCTTTTGCTGGCGGTCGTGGCGGCCGGGTTGGCGGCGGTGCTCTTGACTCTGGCCCTCTCGCGGCGCATCCTGCGCCCTATCGAGGCCCTGACCGCGGCGGCCCGCCAGATGGAGAAGGGTGACCTCAGCCAGCGCGTGGAGGTAAAGTCCCAGGACGAGATCGGGCAACTGGCGCACGCCTTCAATGCCATGGCTGATGGCCTGGCGCGCCTGGAACAGTTGCGCCGCAACATGGTGACTGACGTGGCCCACGAACTGCGTACTCCTCTGTCCAACATCCGGGGCTACCTGGAGGCTATGCGCGACGGGGTGGCTACGCCCAGCCCGGCGCTGATTGATTCTCTGTACGAAGAAGCGATGTTACTGAACCGTCTGGTGGACGATCTGCAAGAACTGGCCCTGGCCGAGGCTGGGCAGCTCAAGCTGGTACGCCAGCCGGTAGCCCTGGCGGAGATTGTGGAGAAGGTGGTGAACGTCCTCCAGCCTCAATTGGCCGACAAAGGGCTCACGATCGGAATTGACCTGCCCGCCGATTTACCGCTGGTGGACGCGGACCCCGATCGGGTGGGGCAGATATTGCGCAACTTGCTGACTAACGCCGTCAACTATACGCCGCCTGGTGGGAAGATCACCGTGGCGGCCAAGCCTGTACTGAGCGCAGGCGAAGTAGCGGCGGGTACATGGGTTGAGGTGAGTGTGCGGGATACAGGAATCGGCATCGCCCCCGAGCACCTGCCCTACGTCTTCGAGCGCTTCTACCGGGCCGACAAATCGCGGGCGCGGGTGAGCGGTGGGGCTGGCTTGGGGCTGGCCATCGTCAAGCAGTTGGTGGAGGCGCACGGCGGGCGCGTGTGGGCGGAGAGCACGCCAGGCAGTGGCGCTATGTTTGCGTTCACCTTGCCGGTGTCTGGACAGCAAGGAGGAGTCACCTGTGGCCCGTCCCTTTGACCTTATCCTGCTCCACGCTCCCAGCGTCTACGACTTTCGGGAAAAGACGATCCTGTACGGCCCGGTCAGCGACCTGGTGCCGCCATCGCCCATGTTCGAGATGTACCCCATCGGCTTCACCACCATTGCTGAGTACCTGGAGCGTCACGGCTACCGGGTGCGCCTGGTCAACCTGGCCGTGCGTATGCTGCGCGACCCCAAATTCGACGCCGAGGCCATGATCCGCAAGCTGGATCCCCTGGCCTTCGGCATTGACCTGCACTGGCTGCCCCACGCCCACGGCGCTATCGAGGTGGCTCGTCTGGTCAAGAAATACCACCCGCAGACGCCGGTCATCTTTGGCGGGCTGTCGGCTTCCTACTTCCACCAAGAGCTGATGCAATACCCGGAGGTGGACTACGTGGTGCGTGGCGATTCCACCGAGGAGCCTATGCGCCAGCTCATGGCCTGCCTGCGCCGCGGCGCGGAGCCCCGCGATGTCCCTAACGTCACCTGGCGGGATCGCGCCAGCCAGGTGCACGAGAACCCGTTCACCTACGTGCCGGCCACCCTGGACAACCTGGCCTTTGACGGCCGCTACGTGGTGCGCGCCGTGGTGCGGGACCGCGACCTGGCCAGCTACCTGCCCTATCAGAACTGGCCGGGCTACCCTATCACCGCCGCCTTCACCTGCCGCGGCTGCACCATGGGCTGTGTCTCCTGCGGTGGCTCGGCGGGGGCTTTCCGCACGTGCTTCCAGCGCACCACCCCCGCCTATCGCTCGCCTGAGTTGCTGGCCCGCGATGTCGCCGCCATCGGCCGCTTCTCCGGAGGGCCCATCTTCATCATCGGTGACATCCGCCAGCCCGGGGACGATTATGCCACCGCGCTGCTGGCGGCCCTGCGGCGCGAACACATCCGCAACCCGGTGATCATCGAGTTCTTCCGCCCCGTGTCGCCGGAGTTCATGCAGCAGGTGGCCGCGGCCCTGCCTAAGTTCACCGTGGAGGTCTCCCTGGAATCGCACGATCCAGAGGTGCGCCAGGCCTTCGGTAAGCCCTACGGGAACGAGGACATAGAAGCCTCCATGCAGGCGATTCTGGAGGCCGGCGCCCAGCGGCTGGACGTGTTCTTCATTATCGGCCTGCCCAAGCAAACTTTCGCCTCTGTCATGGCGACGATTGACTATTGTGGCTCACTGCTGGAGAGGTTTGGCCGCCATGGTCGGCTGGCGCCTTTCATCTCGCCGCTGGCCCCCTTCCTCGATCCGGGCAGCCCGGCCTTTGAACACCCGGAGAAGCTGGGCTATCGCCTGTTCTACCGCACCCTGGAGGAGCACCGCCAGGCCCTGGTGCAGCCCACCTGGAAGCGCATCCTGAACTACGAGACCGCCTGGATGACCCGCGACGAGATTGTGGCCGCCAGTTACGAGGCCGGCCTGCGCCTGAACCGCCTCAAGGCCCGCTACGGCCTGCTGGATGAGCGCACGGCCGCGGCCACAGAGGAGCGTATTCTCCAGGCCCGGGCCATGCTGGAGAAGATCGAGGCTCTCCTGGCCCAGGGCGACCCCATCAGCCAGGCCGAGGAGCTACGCCGGCTCAAGCCAGAGGTGGATCAGGTCAGCATCTCCACGGTGTGCGAGAAGCGAGAGCTTGAGCTGCCCATCGGCTTCATCAAGCTGCGGCTGCTGGAAGCCTTCTGGCATTTCATCGCCAGACCATCGCCAGACCTGACAGGTCTTTAAGACCCTTCGACAGGCTCAGGGCAGGCTCTGTCAGGCCTGTCTGAAAACCGTGTCTACCTTCTTCGTGCCACAAGCGTGGCCTACCCGGGTCATACGACTCACCCTGCTGGGCACCATCCTGCTAGCCTTTGCCCTGCGTTTGTACAAGCTGGCCGACCAGAACGTCTGGTGGGACGAGGGCTGGACGGTGTGGTTGAGCCGGCACGACTGGGCGTGGATCGCCCTGCGCACCGCCGCCGACGAGCACCCGCCCCTGCACTACTGGCTGGTGCGCGGCTGGGACATGCTGGCGGGTGAGCTGGCCTTTGCCGTGCGCTTCTCCTCGGTGCTGCTTGGCACCCTGGCCGTGCCTCTGGTCTACCAACTGGGCCGGTTGGCGGCCAACAAGCAGGTGGGCGTGTTGGCTGCCGTCTTCCTGGCCGTGGCCCGTTTCGACGTCTGGTGGTCGCAGGAAATCAGGATGTACACCCTGACCGTAGCCCTGGCCATCGTCTCGCTCTACCTGGTGCTACGCCTCCTGCAGGGCGGTAGTCGCTGGCTGTGGCTGGCTTATGTCGCCATCACCGCCGCGGCCATCTACACCCACTACCTGGCCCTGCTCATCGTCCTGAGCGAGAACCTGTTGGTGCTGATTGTGCTGGTCTGGCCCTCACCCCGACCCTCACCCCCGGCCCCTCTCCCTGGGAGGGAGAGGGGAGACAGGCGGCGCCTGCTGGTGGGTTGGGTGACGGCGCAACTGGCCCTGGTTGCTCTGGGGCTGCCCTGGGTGTACCTTATTAGCCAGCGTACCATAACCTGGGTTTCACCACCACCGTTCGACTTCTCGCTTTTTCTACGCCTCTACGCTACCGTGCTCAGCCTGGGGCTCACCACCAACGTGGAACGTTACACCCTGCCCGTGCTGGGCTTCCTGCTGGTGGCGGCGATTGGCCTGCTGCCCTTGTGGCGTGGGCGTCGCGAGCAGCGCGAAGGTGGCCTGTTGCTGTGGCTGTGCCTGGCCATTCCGCCATTGCTTATCTACCTGCTCTCCCTGCCCAAGGCCACCTCCTTCTACGCCGCCAAGATGGAGGCTCGCTACCTGCTCATCCTGCTGCCGGCTTTTCTTATCGTCCTGGCCTGGGGGCTGGACGTGCTGCGCCGCCGCTGGCCACTCCTGGCCGCGGTGGCCCTGGCCTTCGTCCTGGGCGGGCTGCTCGCTCCATTGCCTGATTATTACGCCGAGCGGCACCTGCGCGACGATTATCAAAGCCTGACGGGTATCATCCAGGCCTACGCCCAACCCGGCGACGCCGTCCTGCTGCACACGGACGCTGATTGGCCGGTTTTCGCCTACCACGAGAGGCGGGAGTTGCCCCAGTACAGCGTGCCCTATCGTGCTAGCCTCGATGCTGGCACGGTGGACACCCTGCTAGCGCCTATTGCCGCTCAGCACCCGGCGGTCTGGCTGGTCGTCATTCCCGAGGCCCTGGTTCGTGACCCCCAGGGGTTGGTGGAGAAATGGCTGGCGGCGCGCTACCGGCGAGAGGCTAACATTTCTCTGGGCGATAAGCGCCTGGCCCTCTACAGCCAGGCTCCGCGCTCGCTGCGCACCGTACCGACGGAGAACCTGGCGATTGGGCACCCCATGACGGCCGCCCTACCCGGCGGCCTGACCTTGCTGGGCTTCGATCTGCCGCTGCGCCAGTTCTGGACCGGCGATACGGTGCGCCTAGCCGTGTACTGGCGCGGCCCGGCGACCACCGGGAGACGTCGTTTGGCTATCGCTCTGCTCAACGCTCAGGGCCAAATCGTGCACCAGGTCACACAGCCTATCAAACCCGGCTACCCGCCACGGCAGTGGCAGTCTGATGAGATAGTGCGTGGCGAGTACGCGCTTCCTATACTATCCACCGTACCTAGCGGCAACTACAGCCTGGCCCTGCGCCTGGGCGAGGGCGACTCCTGGCTACGTCTGGCCTCAGTCAGCGTGGTGCAGCGCCAGGGCGAGCCCCCGCCCGCCAGTATCACCCACCCGCGGCAGGACAACCTGGCCAACCAGGTGCTTTTCCTTGGTTACGATTTGCCTCGGCAGCCAGTGGCCAGTGGTGAGCCGCTGACCATTCGTCCGGGCGAGGCATTGGATATCACCCTGTACTGGCAGGCGCAGGAGCCGCTGGCGCAGTCATACAAGGTCTTTGTGCACTTGCTGGGTGAGGCGTACAACCCGGCCACCGGCAACCGTCTGTGGGGCCAGCAGGATAGCGTACCGGGGCAGGGCAACTACCCCACCACCGGTTGGGCTGTGGGCGAAGTGGTCGCCGATCGCTACACCGTGACCCTCCAGGCCGACGCCCCACCCGGCGATTACGTCATCGAAATCGGCCTGTACGAGGCCACCACCGGTGAGCGCCTGTCCGTGCTGGACGATGCCGGCAACTTCAAGGACGACCGCCTCATTCTGGAAACGGTGCGCGTCATCACACAGTAAAGACCGCCCGTAGTACCCTTGTACCTTCAAAAATCGCCATCTCACTGGGGATGTAACGCTTGGGGATATGGAATGCAGGCGCAAGCCTGCCAGGGCTTCGCTGAAGCGGACTTGCGTCCGCATTCCGCTTGCCTAATGCCTACTTGCCAAGTCTCCCGCCATGCGCTATAATGACGCTGGGGGGAGGCCATGTCCAGGAACAGCGGAGAGACAACCAGCACCGAGTGGCTGGCGGGACTATCCGCCGCGGAGGCCAGTCAATTTACCAGGGTGCTGCAGGCCTATCAGGCGGCAGGCGGGGAGATAAGCGACGAGGCGATGCGGGCGCTCCTGGCCCTGGTGCGGCGGTACACCGCCGAAAGGGTGCACCAGGCTATCGCCCAGGCCGCCGCGCAGGGGCCGGTAAATATCGAGCTCCTGCAGACCGTGCTCAGCCTGGAGGACCCGTTGCTGGCTCAGGTGGTGCACCTGTGCGAGACCGAGCGCATTGCACCGGTGGCCATAGCCCGCACCCCCCTGGTCTCTCAGATGCTCATCGAGTTGGTGGACGAGTTCGACGATTTCAACTGGTGGCAGGAGGCGGTGCGCCGGGCGGTGGCAGCCAACAAACGGCGTCTGAGCACGGTGGAGCGCATCCTGCGTGATCGCCAGGAGACAGGCTCCTGGGAGCCACCCTGGGAGCAGAAAGCAGCGGAGAAACAACGTGGCAAAGCCAGTAAAGCTAGGCGAGGCCCTCCAGAGCGAGGCATTGCACAAGCTCGCCGGCCCAGCGAAGAGCGAGGCGTCCCCCGCTGGGATGCCGACGAGCTCGCCCGACGCCGCGCCCAGCTCCCCCCGGAAGAGTGGGACAAGCCGCCGGACTAGCGAGTGCCCCACCTGCGGCGGCGCCGGCTGGGTACGCTACGCCGTGCCCTTTGGCCATCCCCTCTTCGGCCAACTGCACGAATGTCCGGATTGCGACACGGCGGCGCGGCAGCGCCTGGAGCGCCTGCGCCAGCTTTCCGGTATCGTGGGAGAGTTGCAGAAGTGCACCTTTGAGAACTTCGAGCGGGTGCAAGGGGCGGCTGCGGCCTATAACGCCGCTGTGGCCTTCGCCAAGAAGCCCCAAGGCTGGCTGGTGCTGGTGGGGAGCTACGGCAGTGGCAAGACCCACCTGGCCGCGGCGGTGAACAATTACCTGGAGGCACGGCTCAAGCCGGTGCTCTTCACCGTGGTGCCCGACCTGCTGGATCACCTGCGCGCCACCTTCGCCCCGGGCAGCCCGGTAGAGTACGACGAGCTCTTTGAAGCCGTGCGCACGGTGCCCATCCTCATCCTGGACGACCTGGCGGCGGAGAACCCCACCGCCTGGGCCATGGAGAAGCTCTATCAGATTCTGGATTATCGGGCGCGTCAGAACCTGCCCACTCTTATCACCACCAACCTGCCACTGGAGCAGTTCGAAGGGCGGCTGCGCACGCGCCTGACCAATCGCCTGATCGCCAAGGTAGTGGAGAACCTGGCGCCAGACTATCGTCAAGAGAGGACGAAAGACCAATGACGAAGGACGAAAGACGAAGGACGAACCTGGCCCTTCATCCTTGATCCTTCGTCGTTCGTCCGTCAAGCCTGTAGAGCAGGTTGCTAACCTGCTCTCCGTGGCGACAGGTTTGGCAACCTGTCCTACATTACGGCAATCGGAAATCGCAAATCAGCAAATGGAGGTCACATGAGGACTATCGGTAGAATCCTGCTCGTAGTTGTCATTCTCGCCGTTCTGGCGGGTGCTGGCAAGTTAGGCTACGACCGCTTTATCGTGGAACCCAGAAAAGCGGCAGCCGCAACCACTAATAACATACAGCTCGTCGCCGTACGGCGGGGAACGCTGACGGCGACGGTGAGCACCACCGGACCACTGGTGGCCGTCAATCAGGCCAGGCTATCCTTCCGCACGGCCGGCGTACTGAAGGAACTCAATGTCCAGATGGGCAGTACGGTGAAAGCCGGGGACGTGCTGGCCAGGCTGGACACCACCGACCTGGAGATAGCCCTGACCCAGGCGCAGATCAACCTGCAGAATAGCCAGATCAAGTACCAGCAATTGCAACAGGGGCCCAATGCCAACGATATCATCGTGGCGAAAAACAACCTGGAGAAGGCCGCCATTGCCCTGCAAAAGGCGCAGGGCGACTACGACAAGATCGCCTGGCGCGGCGATGTAGGCATGACGCCGCAGGCCGCCGCTCTGCAGCAGGCGACCCTGGACTATCAGAATGCGCAGGCTAACTACAACAAGATCACGCAGGGCACCACGACGGCACTGGACCTGGAGGCGGCCCAGAATCAGATCAAGCTCTCCCAGCTCCAGGTGGATCAGGCCAAACGCAACCTGGCTAACGCCACCCTGGTGGCCCCGTTCGACGGGGTGGTAGCCGCGGTGGGGGCCAACGTGGGCGAGGCCGTAGGCGCCAACACGGCCATGGTCACTCTGGTCAACCTGAAGGGTTTGCGTATTGACGCCAGCATTGACGAGACGGATATCGGGCAGGTGGCGGTGGGGCAGGCGGTGAACATCACCCTGGACGCCCTGCCCGGCGTGACCCTGAAGGGGCAGGTGAGCGCCATCGCCCCCAGTGCCACTGTACAATCAGGTGTGGTTACTTACCTGGTGCAGATCAACGTGGTGAGCAGTGACCCGCGCCTGCGGGCTGGCCTGACGGCCAACGCCAGCATCGTGGTGCAGCAGAAAGATAACGTGCTGCTGGTGCCCAACCGGGCGATCAAGGTGGCGCGCAACCAACGCACCGTGCAGGTAATGGAGAACGGGCAACTGGTGGAAAAGCAGATCCGCACGGGGATGAACAACGATCAGTTTACAGAGGTCACAGATGGCCTGACCGAGGGCCAAGAGGTGGCGATCATCACCACGGCTACCAACCAGCCGATATCTGGCGGCTTAGGAGGAATATTTGGTGGTGGGACGACGATTCGCGTGCCAAGTGGCGGTGGGCAGCAGGTGCCTGGCGTGCCAGGCGTAGGGAGGTAGATCGGGACATGAAAGAGACAGCCAACCAAGCGACGATTCAAATCCAGGACATCACCAAGGTTTATCGCCTGGGGCAGGTGTCCGTGCACGCCCTGCGCGGCGTGACGCTGACGATTCACAAAGGCGAGCTGGTGGCCATCATGGGGCCCTCTGGCTCGGGCAAGAGCACGCTGATGAACATCATCGGCTGCCTGGATCAGCCCACCAGCGGCTCCTATCTCCTGGATGGCACCGAGGTCTCGCGGCTGAACGACAATCAACTGGCGGCCATCCGCAACCGGAAGATCGGCTTTGTGTTTCAGACCTTCAACCTGCTGCCGCGCATGGCTGCCCTGGATCAGGTGGAGCTACCCATGCTCTACGCCGGCGGCGACCATCGCCGGGAGCGGGCCCTGGCGGCTCTAGAGGCTGTGGGCCTGGCCGACCGCGTGCGTCATAAGCCCACGGAGATGTCCGGCGGCGAGCAGCAGCGGGTGGCCATCGCCCGGGCGCTGGTCAGCAACCCTTCCATCATCCTGGCCGACGAGCCCACGGGTAACCTGGACAGCCGCTCTAGCGAAGAGATCATGAGCATCCTGCAAAAGCTAAACGCTGAGCAAGGGATTACCGTAGTCCTCGTCACGCACGACCCGGACCTGGCGGCCCACGCCCGGCGCATCGTGCACGTCCGAGATGGGCGAATTATCAGCGATGAGCCAGTAGCCGAGCCGCGCCTCGCCGTCCAGGTGCTGGCGGAAATGCCTGTCCTGGAGGAAGAAAAGTAGCAGCCCGGTAGGGGCAGGCGTGTAGGGCGGCTTTCCATAGCCGCCGCTGCGCCATAGTGGAGGCAGGTATAGAAACCTGCCCTACGAGCTGAGCGTAGCATTGAGGCGTGTAGGGCGGCTTTCCATAGCCGCCGCTGCCATCATGATAGAGGCAGGTATAGAAACCTGCCCTACGAGCTACGAGCTTGTCATAATCGTTGAGGTAACAAGTGAACGTATTGGAAAGCATACGCATCGCCCTGCGGGCCCTGACCGCCAACAAGCTGAGGGCGACCCTGACCATGCTAGGCATCATCATCGGCGTAGGGGCAGTGATTGCCCTCATGTCCATCGGCCAGGGGGTGCAGGCCAGCGTAACCGAGCAGATCCAGGCTATAGGCCCCAACATTATCTTCATTACGCCGGGGGCCATCCAGCAGGGCGGAGTGCAGTCGGCGCAGGGCCAGGCGGCCACCCTGACCTCCGAAGACGCCGTGGCCCTCAGTGACCCCCTGGCCGCGCCGGATATCGCCGCCGTGGCCCCGTCGTTCACATCTAGGGCACAGATCGTCTATGGTGGCAATAACGTGAACAGCCAGGTCAACGGCGTGACGCCAGAATACGCCCTGGTGCGCAACTACCAAGTGGCTGAGGGGTCGTTCATTACCAAGCAGCACGTAGATGCCCTCTCCCGCGTGGCTGTACTGGGTGCCACCGTGGTCCAGAACCTCTTCGCTGGCGAGGATCCCATAAACAAGGAGATCAAGATCAACCAGAGCAACTTCCGGGTCATCGGCGTCCTGGAGGCTAAGGGCGGGGCCAGCATCGCCGGGGGCTTTGGCAGTCAGGACGACGTGGTGTTCGTGCCCATCACCACAGCCCAGCGCCGGCTCTTCGGCGGCGCCCGCGGCTTCGGCGTAGGACAGCGGGTGTCCACGATCTACGTCTCGGCAGCCAGCGAGTCGCAGGTGAGCGCCGCCGTCGCCGAAATCACCGCCATCCTGCGCGAGCGGCATAAGCTGACCTACCAGCAAGACGACTTCACGATCATCACCCAGCAAGATATCCTGGGGGCCTTAACCCAGATCACGACCATCCTTACCGCCTTCCTGGGGGCCATCGCTGGCATCTCGCTGTTGGTGGGCGGCATCGGCATCATGAACATCATGCTGGTGTCGGTGACGGAACGCACGCGGGAGATCGGCATCCGTAAGGCGGTGGGGGCCAAGCGGCGGGACATCCTGGCGCAGTTTCTGGTAGAGGCGGTGGTGCTCTCCGTGTTCGGTGGCCTGGGGGGCATTGGCCTGGGCTGGCTGATCAGCCAGGTGGTGAATCAGCTCAAGATTGGCACCCCGCCCTTGACGACACTCGTCTCCCCGGAGGCTATCCTGCTGGCGGTGGGGTTCTCAGCGGCTGTAGGGCTGTTCTTTGGCATCTACCCGGCGACGCGCGCCGCGGCTCTCAACCCCATTGACGCTCTACGGTATGAGTAAAGGTGATTTGAGATTTCAGATTGCAGATTGCAGATTTTTGATAAACATAGACTATCTTCGAGGCTCAATAGATCACAGGTAACCGTTCAGATGGGTGTCAATTTTACCGCCGAGAACGCTGAGAGCGCAGAGAAATTGAAGAAAAACCGGCGTCAAGCCCCTTTCGCGGTTTGTAAAATGTTCAACATGTTAGCGAACACCACAAAAATCCGAAAAATCTGCTCATCTCGGCGTCCTCAGCGACCTCTGCGGTGAAAAATCCATGACCAACTGAACGGTTACGATCACAGTTCGGGTTCGTAGTGCGCACTTGTAGTGCGCTTTCCAGGCGCTCAAGCGTCCACTACGAGCCAGATTCATGATCACTGAGGCAGAAAAAGCTGCCCTGGCCTTTGGCCAGGGCAGCTTTTTCTGTGGCCGTAGGATTCATTTCTGTCCGCCTCTGTCTTTGACGATGCATCCGTCGCGCAGGTGCACCACGCGCTGCACGTAGGGGATGTTCTCTGGGTTGTGCGTGACGATGATCACAGTAAGCCCCTCGCGGTTCAGCGCCTGGAAGAGCTGCATGACCTCGGCGCCGGTCTGGGTATCCAGGCTGCCCGTGGGCTCGTCGGCCAGGACGATAGGGGGCTGATTGACGATGGCCCGCGCGATGGCCACTCGCTCCTGCTCGCCGCCGGAGAGCTGGTTGGGCAGACGCCTGGCCTTGTCGCCCAGCCCCACTCGCTCCAGGGCAGTCAGTGCTATCTCCTCCTGTTGGCGATGCGATAGCCGGGTAATGGCCAGGGGCAGCAGGGTGTTCTCCAGGGCCGTCAGGTAGGGGATGAGCTGCAACTGCTGGAAGACGAACCCCAGGTACTCGTGACGAAAGTCGGCGCGTTTTTCCAGCGAAAGATCGTAGATAGGGATCTCGTCTACCAGCACCTGACCAGAGGTGGGCGGGTTCATCGCCCCCAGGATGGACAGGAGCGTGCTTTTGCCGGAGCCGGAGGGACCCATGATGGCCATGATCTCACCCTCGTCCACACGGAAGTCAATGCCTTTGAGCGCCGGCACGGCAGCGCCGTTGGAGTTATAGGTCTTGACGACCTGCTGCATTTCAATTAGTGGCACTTGGATCTCCTGAGTAAGGCTGCCTGGAAAACCACCAAGACGCCAAGGACACCAAGAGATTTTTTTATCTGCCTTCTTCGTGGCTTTGTGTCTTCATGGTGAGTTGCAGACGCCCTCTAGATGAAACGCAAAGCCTCGGCGGGGTCCAGGTTGGCCGCCCGGATGGCCGGGTAGATGCTACCCGCCAAGCCGATGGACACGGCCAGGGCCACCGCCCCTAACGCCAGCAGCGGGTTCCACTCCACGCCGACGCTGAGTTGTGCTACCCGTGGGGCCAGCACCGTGCTGACCAGCATCCCCAGAAACCAGCCCAACACGCCGCCCAGCAGGCTGACCAGCAGGGCCTCAAAAAGAATTACCCGAGCGATGTGCGTGCGCCGGAAGCCAATGGCCCGGAAGATGCCGATTTCCCGCGTGCGCTCGTTCACGGCGGACATCATGGTGGTGAGCACCACCAGCCCGCCGATGAGCAGGACGACGAGCGAAATCGCCAGGGAGAAGCTGGTGAGCTGATCCACGGTCTGCTGGCGCGATTTCACCGCCTGCGCCAACGCCGACACGCGAGCATCGGGCAACTGCTCGCTGATCTGCTGGACGATGTCTTCCACCGGGCAGGCCTTGCACAGGGCGCTGACCTCGATCAGGCTCACGGCGCCCGGCTTGCCCAGCACCTGCTGCGCCGCCCCTAAATCGGCGAAGATGGCGTCGTCCTCACTGGAGCCGAGTTCTTGGAGTGTGCCGGCCACCTTAAACGGACGACCGTTAATCGTCACCGTATTGCCGGGCATGGCGGACAGCCGGCTGGCGGCGTTGTAGCCCAGGAGCACCTCGTCTGGGGCGGCCGGCTCCTGCCCCACGATCTCCCACCACTTCTTGAGGCGCAGCTCGCTGGGGAAGTCCACGCCCACCAACAGAACTTTGTTGCCGCCGACGTCCACGGCGCCCACCAGTTTGGGGGCCACGTTGGCGATGTTGGCGCGCAGGGGGATCTGCTGGATTTTGGCCGCATCGTCGGTGTGCAACTCTTTGACGTCGTAGGCGGCGCTGGAAACTGTGACGCCGCCGTAGCTCAGGGCCAGGTCGTCGGCCTGGGGCGTAACCACGATGTTGGCCCCGAATTGGTCAATCTTGTCCTGGATGTCGGTGTGCATGGCCTGGGTGACGGAGACCAGGGTGACCACCGTGGCCACGCCGATGAGCAGGCCCAAGACCAGGAAGAGCATCTTGGACTTGCGGCGCTTGAGGTTGTTGAGAGAAATATCGGTGAGGCGCATAGAACCCTTCTTCAGTCGTAGGGCGGGCACGGTGCCCGCCGCCCTAGGGGGAGTCGGGCGCCGCGCCCGACTGGCAAGCAGTCGGGCGGCGCTTGAGCCGTAGGGCGGCGGGCCGACAAGTCGGCCCGCCGCCCTAGGGTGAGTCGGGCGGCGCGCCCGACCTACTGATTAGAGCAGGGGCTGGCCGTTGGCCGCCCGATTGTCTTTCACCAGGTCGCTGATCTTGATGACCACGCTGTTGCCCTCCACGGTGCGGGTGAGGGGTGCCGGGTTACAGCCGCCTTTGACCTCGTTGATGCGGTTGGAGGGGAAGCGCAGCCCGCAGTTGTTGCACACCATGTCGTCGCCCTCCTGGTGATAGCCCTTGCGAGCGGCATAGCACACGTCGCAGGCGTCAATGGCTGCCCGGATCACACCGTCGGCGCTTTTGAGGATGAAGAAGTTGATGGGCTTGCCATCGGGCAGGGTCGTGCTGTAGAAGTGGGCCTGGCGATCCTCGAAGATCGAGGTGGGGATGCGAATCTCGCCGTTGTCGGCCTTGATGGCAGGGTACTGCTTGTTGGGCAGCGGCGAATTGATCCCGCCAATGAACCCAACGAACTGGGCATCCCCCGCTACTGCCGGGACCGCGGCGGGCTGGCTGGCCAACGGGATGCTGGAGGTGCTCGATCTGCCGCGCAGGAGGAAGAACCCGCCGCCCAGGAGCACCACCAGCAAGGCGGGGACGAGGACGTACCACAGGCTGTTGCCGCGGCGGGGCTTATCCTCGGCGAGGAACTTGCTGCGCTTGGCGGCGCGCACCTCGTCTGCTGTGCTGTTGTTGGCCATCGCTGGGGGCCGCGTGGGCTGCGGGGCCTGGCCATTAGCCGTCTGTGGTTTTGCGGCTGTGAACTGCTTCTGCAGCTCGGCACGATTCTGCTTGGACATTTAGGCTACCGCCTTTCGGTTCAAGTTTCAAGTTCCACGTTCCATGTTCCATGCTCCGGGTTCCATGTTCCAGGTTTCAAGTTGGCGACGTGGGGCTCTGTCCAGCATTATAGCTCAGAGCAAGCGCACAGGCAAATCATGACCTGAAAAGTCGGTTTTTGGGCCTCTACGGGGCTTCCAGCGTGCTTTTTTGCTCATCCCCGTAGCAAATGCTACAGCCTCAGCCGATAGGCCAAGATGTGATAAAACCACAGAGGCACGGAGAGCACAGAGAAATATCCCAAAACTCTGTGTCCTCCGTGCCTCTGTGGTTAAGCCCGCTCCAGCCGGGGGCCACCAAGCTAGCGCGCCTTGGCCAGCTTGGCCACCATGATGGCCTTGTTCATGGCCCCAATCTGCATCTCCCGGATTACGCCTGTCTTGTCAATGAAGAAAGTGGTGGGCACACCGGTGAGTCCATACTTGTTGCCCACCCCATCGCCAACGTCAGCCAGAATCTTGAAGGTGAGCCCCCTATCGCTGGCAAACTTGCTCAGCGCGCTGGGCGTATCTCGCCAGCCCACGGCCAGGACGACTACGCCCTGGTCTTTGTACTCCTTGTAAAAAGCCTCCAAGTCTGGTATTTCCAGCTTGCACGGGCCACACCAACTGGCCCAGAAGTTGAGCACCACGATCTTGCCCCGGTAGTCACTCAGCTTACTTGTGCTTTTGTCCGCTTCCGTGATCGTGAAGTCGGGCGCCAGCCGGCCAATGCGCGGCGCCGGGGGATTTCCGTCCACGGTGGCATCCCCGGAAGGCGGCGTGGTGCTCAGCACCGCCACTGTGGGCAGCGCTGGCGCACTGGTGGGATTCTTATCCTTTTGGAGAAAGCCCGTGCCCACGAACAGCGCTCCTATCACCACCAGCCCGAGCAGGAGACCCAAGAAGATCAGATACCCGCGCGGAATCGGCCCCGGCGAGGCCGCGGGACTCTTTTTACCGGCTGTCTTCTTAGCTGGGGCAACACGTTTGGTATCGCTTTTCGTTGGCATCTACTCCTCTTCAGACCCGTTAACGCTGCTATTCGATCGGCGGCGTGTTGGTGGGATCGCCAGGATACTTCTTTTCGATTTGGGCGCGAATTTCCTTGAGGGGCAAACCGGCTGCCAATCCGTCGGCCACGTCCAGGGCCTCAGCGACGCAGCCCCCTCAGGTCGCCCCATGCCGATCAAAGACCACCGCGCCATCCGGGCGAATCTCCTTGACGAAGCAGTCCAGAAGGTGGCGGTGTTCGGTCGGCTCGTGCACGCAGCCACACAGGCAGGGGATCTTGGTGAAGGCCACCGGGTTGGCCAGCGCCGTACGATAGGCCCTCTGCACCCGCGCCGAGTTATTCAGAACGAAGTCTGGTAACTGTCCGGGCGGCAAGGCCGCCGGGGTGGCGCTGGGTGCTGGTGCGGCAGTAGGCGCGGCTGCTGGCGTAGCACCCGAGCAGCCAGCCAGGATAATCACCAATGCCAGGAAAAGCGCTACTAATGGACGCATGATGAACCCTTTCTGATTCTCTCTGCTCAGGTTAGAGGTAGAGGATAGGAGACTCGTCCCTCGTACCTCGTACCTCTTCCCTCATCCCCTTACTTCCCATGCTGGGGCGGCTCCTTGCTGAGGTACTTCTCCGGATTCTTATCGAAGGCTACCTTGCAGCCCTTGGCGCAGAAGTAGTAGGTCTTGCCCTTATACTCCGAGGTCGCCGCGGCCTTCTTCTCCTCCACCATCATGCCGCACACCGGATCCTTGAACGTAGCCATAGTTGTCACCTCCTTCCACTTGTCTACTTGCTACTTGTTTACTTGCTATTTGCCATCTGCCATCCGCCATCTGCTATCTGCCATCTGCACGTAGCGTTGGGTAACGGCACGTAGACCACGCTGCAAGCGACGATCCCAAACCCAGGCTACGAGTGGTGGCACCCAGCAGAGATTCAACAGCATGCCTTCCAGGGCCGCCAGGACCAGCAGGTCAGGTCGCCAACCGGCGGAGCGTACCAGGTAGAGAATGGCCAGTGGCAAAGTGATGACCGTCAGGCTGGCCACCATTACCGGATCGTGGCAGTAGCTGACCAGGCCAGCCCGCAGGCCACCAACCTGGCGCAGGTGATGACGCAGGCCGCTCAAGTTCGCCCCAATCTGGTCGGCCAGGGAATAGAAATAAGCCACATAGCTGCCTTCCGGGGCACGCACGTCAACGCCAGCGAAGCGAGAGAAAGCGTCCACTGCCCAGGGGAAGGCCATGCCCAGCACCTTACCCGTGCCGTAAGCCTCGGCCGCCTCCGAACGGCTGGTCTCCTCCTCGCCCTCTTTCTCCTCCGCCGCCCTGTCGCGCTGCAGGCGGCTACGCACTACCCAGACTCCCTCGGCCAGATCTTCGCCCTCGCCGGAGAGGGTGCGCACAGCCCACTCGCCGAGAGCGCTGGTGGAGAAGCCCAGGGCATCCAGCACGGCCCCCAGGCCCAGACCCCCCAGGAACCCCACGAAGGTGAAGAGGGAAAGCTCCTTGTACCCCTTGACGCCCGTCTGCCGGCAGATCTGGCGATAGCGGGCCTGCTCGGCCAGATAGTCCTGTCGCCAGGCCTCCACGAGCCGGGCCTGCTCACCAGCGAGGCCCTGTCGCAGTCCCCTATCGCTAAGGACGATGGGGTCGCCGGCCAGGGGTGAGAGGGCAGCCAGCAGAGCCCGCCCGCTCATCTCAAACGAATCCGGGCGCAGCCGCACGTTCGCCAGTTGCTCTGGCCACAGGACGATCAGGACGTTTGCCCGCCGGGCGGCCTGCTGCAATTCCTGGAAGGCCTCCTGCCCGGTCACCGCTGCGTCAGCCCTAAGCTGCGGGACAGGGCTACCCTCGTCATCTACGACGAAGCGCTCGTCAGCGCTGTGGGCGGCGTAGTGCTCCCGGACAGCCGGGAAGCAGGGATCCGGCTCCAGTTCGGCGAGGTAAGTATCCAGGATAAACAGGAACTCGTCTTTGCTGACTTTTGGCACAGAGAAAGTTGGGCGCAGATAAACGCCGACGCTACGCGTACGCAGAAAATAGAAAAATATCTGCGTTCTTCAGCGTTCATCAGCGTCCCGTTACCAGTTAGGTTGGCCGGAAGCCGCGCAGGCGCAGGGAGTTGCTGACCACGGTGACGCTGCTGAAGGCCATAGCCGCGGCGGCGATCATGGGGTTCAGCAGCCCCAGGGCCGCCAGCGGGATACCAATGACGTTGTAGAAGAAGGCCCAGAACAGGTTCTGCCGGATGGTGCTCATGGTGCGCTTGGACAGGCTGATGGCCTGCACAACGCCAAGCAGATTGCCGCGCATCAGCGTAATGTCGGCGGCCTCCATGGCGATGTCCGTGCCCGTGCCGATGGCGATGCCCACGTCGGCCTGAGCCAGGGCGGGGGCATCGTTGATGCCGTCACCCACCATAGCCACGATTTTACCCTCTCCTTGCAGCTCCTTGACCGCCGCGGCCTTGTCGCCCGGCAACACCTCGGCCAGCACACGGTCAATGCCCGCCTGCTGGGCGATGGAGTTGGCCGTGCGGCGATTGTCGCCCGTGAGCATGACCACCTCCAGCCCCAGGCGATGCAGCTCCTCCACGGCCCGTTGCGAGGTCGGCTTAAGGGTATCAGCCACGGCCAGCAGGCCGGCCAACTCAAATTTCGAATTTCGAATTTCGAATTTCGAATTTTCGGTGGCCAGGAGCATGACGGTTTTCCCTTGCTCTTCCAGTTCCGCCAGCTCTTGCAGTTCCCCCACGTCTACCCCGTTGGCCTCCATGAGTTGGCGATTGCCCAGGAGCAGGCGCTGCCCGTCCACTGTAGCCACGATGCCCTGGCCCGGCACGGCCGCAAAGTCCTGCGGCTCGCTCAGATCCAGCCCGCGCTCCTTCGCCGCCTGCACGATGGCTATACCCAGGGGGTGCTCGCTGCCCCGTTCGGCGCTAGCAGCCAGTCGCAGGAGTTCCGAGTTCCACGTTTCACGTTTCACGTTGGAACTTGAAACTTGGAACGTGGAACCTGGAACAACATCAGTAACGGCTGGCCTGCCCTCCGTCAGCGTGCCCGTCTTGTCTACGACCACTACCTGGACGGCTTGCGCCCGCTCCAGGCTCTCGCTGCTCTTGATGAGCACGCCCTGCTCAGCGCCCTTGCCCGTGCCCACCATGATGGCCGTAGGGGTGGCCAGGCCCAGGGCGCAGGGACAGGCGATGACCAGCACGGCCACCATGTTCAGCATGGCCTGGGTAAAGCCCACCCCGCCGAGGAAATACCAGGCCAGAAAAGTGATGATGGCAATGCCCACCACCGCTGGCACGAAGACGCTGGCGATTTTATCCGCCAAGCGCTGGATGGGCGCCTTGCTCCCCTGCGCCTCTTCCACCAGGCGAATGATCTGCGCCAGCACCGTATCGCGCCCCACCTTGGTGGCCTGGAATTTGAGGACACCGTTCTGGTTCACCGTCGCCCCGATGAGCGTATCGCCCGGTCCCTTCTCCACCGGCAACGATTCGCCAGTGAGCATGCTCTCGTCCACGGCGCTAGTCCCTTCCTGGACGACGCCGTCCACCGGCACCTTCTCGCCCGGCCGCACGAGCACCAAATCGCCCACCACCACTTCGGCGATGGGGATGTCCACCTCCTGGCCGTGGCGCACCACCCGCGCTGTCTTGGGGCGCAGGCCCATGAGGCGCTTGATGGCCTCACTGGTGCGACCCTTGGCCCGCGCCTCCAGGTACTTGCCCAGGAGGATCAGGGTGATGATCACCGCCGCCGTGTCAAAGTACGCCGGGCCTTGCACAAAGAACGTGGTGGCCAGGCTGTAGAAGTAGGCCGCCGAGGTGCCCAGGGCCACCAGCACATCCATGGTGGCCGTGCGGTGCTTGAGCGCCCCCCAACTGCGCTTGTAGAACTGCCAGCCGGCGAGGAACTGCACCGGCGTGGTCAGGGCCAGGAGCAGGTAGCGCCGCCCGAAGAAATCGGGCAGGAGGCCCAGGTCGGGCAGGAGGCTGAGCAGGAAGATGGGCACAGTGAGGACGGCGGCGAAGATGAGGCGCTGGCGCTGCTCGCGGATCTCCCGCTCTCGCGCCTCACGTTCCTTGTCCACCGCCTCGCCCTCTTCGGCGGCCATCTCCCGCACCGCGTAGCCGGCGTCGGTGATGGCCTTCTTCAGATCGGACAGGCTCACCTGGGTGGGCAGGTACTCCACCGTGGCCCGCTCGGTGGCCAGGTTGACGTTGGCGCTGACCACGCCGTCCAGCTCCCTGAGGGCGCTTTCAATGGTGGCCACGCACGAGGCGCAAGTCATGCCGCCCACGGGGATGTCCACTTTCTCCGTGCGCACCTCGTAACCCACGTCCTGCACTGTTTTTACGAGCTGGTCAACGTTCACCAGCTCCGGATCGTAGACGACGCTGCCGCGCTCCGTGGCCAGATTGACGTTGACCTCGGCGATGCCGGGCAGCTCTTTGAGGCCACCTTCGATAGTAGCCACACAACTGGCGCAGGTCATGCCCCCGATGGGCAGTTCAACTTTCTTGGTTGCCATACTGGAGTTCCAATACTTTGCGCGTGTTAGCAGCCGTGATACGTGATGCGTGATTATCACGTTTCACGCATCTCGCATCACGCTTCAAGGCTGATTATGAACGGATTATTAGAGGCCCTACTTCGCAATGGGATACCCCGCTTCCACCCACCCCGGGAAGCCGGCCTTCATGTCTTTGACGTTGGGGAAGCCACGTAAGGCCAAGAACTTGGCCATCCTGGCGCTATCCCCTCAGGTGCTGCCAGAGCAGTAAACCACGATGAGCCGATCCTTGGGCAGTTCCTGATAGCGTTCGCTGATCTCGCCGGCGGGGATGGAGAGCGCGCCCGGCACGTGCCCCTGGGCGAAATCGGCCGGTGAGCGCCCATCAACGATGACCACCGGTTCGCCCCGGTCGAGTTGCGCCTTGACCTCAGCGGGCGTGATGATCGGCGGTTCCGGCCCGCCGATTTCTGTATCGGGCGTGCCAAAGGGCGCGGGCGTGCCCGCCCGGACGATAGCCACTGACGAGCCGGGCGTAGGATTGGTGGGATTGGCTGTGCCTGTGCCGCCGCCAGCCAGGGAGCCAATCAGCGCCAGTATCCCAATCACGAGGATGGCGGCGACCCCGGCGAGAATCAAGCCAACGTTGATTGACGGCTGTGGCGCTTGGCGACCTTTCCGCGCCTGGCGGGTGCTGCCTTTGCTACTTTTCGATGGGGTAGCCATTCTGCTCCCAGACGCTGAACCCTTCCTTCATGACCCGGATGTTGAGGTAGCCTTGATCGACCAAAAACTTGGCCGCTCTGGTACTGATCGGTCAGGTGCCACCATCGCAGTAGAGCACGACCTCCTTGTCATGAGGCACTACTTCCTTATACCGCTGTTCCAGATCGCCTATAGGCAGGGAGATAGCGCCCTTGATGTAGCCCTGGGCGTACTGCTCCTTGGTGCGCACGTCAATGATCAGGATGTCTGCCTTGCTCTCGATCTTCTGCTTCAGCTCCTCGGGCTTGATGGCTGTCCACCCCGGTGGCGGCGTACTGCTCATGGTCAGGCCGCCAGGCGTGCTAGTCGCTAGTGGCGCCAGGGGCAGCGAGGTCGGCGCGGCGGGTGCTTGCGCCAGCCGGGTGGGCGTGGAGGGCACCACAGCCGCGCTGGTGCCCGTGGCCGGTGTCCTGGCGAGAACCACCCCCACGATTGCCCCCACGATCACGACGCCAATCCCCGCAGCGGCCAGGAGAAGGATGTTCGGCCGGCCCTGGGCCGCCGCGGGCTGCGGCGGTGTTTTAGTGGTACGCTTTTTGCTTTTAGTTGGCATGTCTGTTTCCTCTTTTAATCCAGGTGTCAGGTGCGACGCGCCTCCAAAGGTGCGTCGCACCTGGCGTGCATTATACACCAAGCGCCTGGGTCGTGCAAGTGATACAGACCTGACAGGTCTCCAAGACCTGTCAGGTCTAGCTTAGGCCTTACCCACATACACGCCCTGCAGGTGCTCCAGCATGCGGTGGAGCTCCTCGTGCTTACCGGGCCCAAGCCGCTCCCGCTCGATGGCGTCAAACTCCTCCAGCATCTGCGCTTGCCGCGCCGGCGAGAGGCGCATGTCGGCCATGGGGTACAAGATGTTGTCTTCTTTGAAGATGTGCTGGGTCAAGAGGGCGATGTAGTTACGCGCGTTTTCCATCATCGCCGATGCCGCCCGGCGGTCACCAGCCTTGTACCTGGCGACGGCCTCGCCCAGGCCCTTCACGTAACCTCGTCCCGCATCGTGCTCCAGCAGCATCACGCCGATGGGCCCCCCTTCCCTGGGAATGCCCGCCGCCTCCATCGCCGGGAAGAGCACGTCTTCTTCCTTGCCGTGATGGCATTTATCGGCAAAGAGGCGAATGAACTCCAGGCTCTGCTCCAGATGCTCTGTGCTCACCACCTGGCCCGCTTCGAGCTTCTGGCTCATGCCTTCCAGAATGCTGAGCATCAGCTTGATGGCTTGATGCTCTTCCTTCAACTGCTCTGTGGGTGTCATGGTTTCACCTCTCCTGGCGTAAGTTTAAGCTGATCTAGCAGCCTGTCTGAGAACTCCAGGTCGTGGAGAATCCCCAACTTGTTGGGGCGGTTTTGAGCCGCTGTGTGGGGCACCCCCGAACAAGTTCGGGATTCCTTTGCCCCCAAGTGGGGTGTTGTTCAACCTCTCCGATAGGCTGCTAGGCCCGCGAGGGCGCGGTACGGGTCGCCATGCGGGCATTAAGCCAGATGGCTAGACCCAATACGGTTTAGTTAAGGATAACGACGGCCTCGCGAAACAGTTTGGCTGGTTGAGGCCAACGGAGGTGTTCCTCCCGTTTCAGCTTGAACTTTGACATCTTGCGTTTAACCACCCGCGGGTTGG
>Ga0315268_10000340_pt1 | contig 54745 bp, 49 predicted proteins | sample C1_top_MG_FD_204535 | JGI IMG/M metagenome (GOLD analysis project Ga0315268, IMG submission 204535) | Sediment microbial communities from Yellowstone Lake, YNP, Wyoming, USA - C1_top | ecosystem: Environmental > Aquatic > Freshwater > Lake > Sediment | place: USA: Wyoming | collected 2017-08-01 | reverse complement strand
AGCCTTTCATTGAGACTCTCGGCAATTTTTTCTCTGTAAGCAGAGTGGATATTCAATCCCTTGATGAGACGACTCATATTAACGATGAGACGCCCACGTCCAACCGCATATTTCTTTGATACGGGAATTTTTTCTAAGCGGGTGCTTAGCTTTCTTGTTTCATTGATTATGGCCAGAATCTTCTGGCTTTTATTCTCAAGTATTCCTCTTGCGAATTCCTCTTCAATGGAATCGAGCAAGGCAGAGATGATTTCATCATCTTTATCCAGTTTCTCCAGTGAAAAAATTTCATTTTGGATAAATCGTGTTTTTGAAAGGGCTTTAATGACTATCTCTTCTCCCCTTTCAATTTCCTTGGCTAGGACGATTTCTTCTTTTCTTGTCAGCAGTGGAATTCTGCTCATTTCTTTCATGTAGATCCTGACGGGATCCGTAGTTCGCTCCGATTCCTCGAGCGAAATGATTTGGATATCACTTCTATTAAAGCGAACTCTTCCAGGTTCGTCGAGAACTTTTATCCCACGATCAGTCGCTTCCATATTCAATCCTTCAATACGACAAGACCGAAATTGCCAGGCCACAAACTGTCAGGTAGAATTTTCCTTTCTTTTGATCGGAATAATAGGTATGTTTACGAATTTTTAGGTGAAAGTGGGCAAACCGAACAACCTCTAAATATGCTGTAATGAAAAAATTGATTGTGATCTTGAATATCCGAGCGCCACTTATCAGAAGCGTCTTCTACCGCCAAATCCACCTCCACGGTCGTCACTACGAGGGCGGGCCTCGTTGACCTTAAGAGTGCGCCCCTTCAAATCTTTGCCATCAAGCCCGGAGATTGCGGACTTGGCTTCGAGACCGTCTGGCATCTCCACAAATCCGAATCCTCTCGAATCGCCGGTGTACTGATCTTTGATGATTTTAACAGATCCAACCTGCCCGAAGGCTTCGAAAGCATGTCGCAAATCTTCTTCAGTAGCCTCTCGCAATAAATTGCCTACATAAATATTCATTCTAGCTTCCTTATAATATTGGACTTTTAATAAGGGATGGAAACAATTTTATTTATTGGAATTTTCCCTGATTCCGCGTAATCCCTGCCCGCTCTTTCAAATGAAAATGCCTCTTCAATCTCGCCGTGTAAGTAATAATAACAAAGGAAAACTTCTAAGTCAATGAAAATTGAGGACGTTCTCTAAAGTACCTCTCTCTAGCTACTTTTCCTCAGTTTCATCACCAAGATCATCGTCCGATTCTTCTTCCTCTTCTTCTTCAGAGTCTTCTTCGTCCTTCTCCGATCCGACCTTCTCGGCTTCCTCTTCAGTCTCTCCTTCTTCGTTCTTTAATTCCTGGCCGATTAAAACCTCATCCTTGACATCAGGAGCTTCTTCTTTTGACCTGACGATATCAAAACCGATTACACCTTGCTCAATTTCTCCCTGAGCGATCCGTATGAGGTTTCTAAACTTTGACTTCACTTTTGGCTTCGCCCCGTAAAGCAGCTGCTTGGCTCTCTTTGAGGCAATAATCACAAATCTGAATTTACTATCAATCTCTTTAGGAAATCTCAAAGATAATCAACTCGTCAGACAGGAATATCGCTTAACTGATTTGATGTGAATATATTAAACATGATGAACCATTAAAATTCAACAACTTTTCATTTCATCCTAGCTGCATAAGTATTTTTGAAACTGAGAACAGAGAGTGTTACCAGCTTCCTTCAGAGGAACAATGGCTTGCTTATCACATGTTTGAGTGGTATAAGAGGGTATAGTCAATAGAAAAAACGGACTGGGTAATAGCTGACATGGCTGGACGTGATAATTGTTCGGCGTGTTAGAAGCTACAATAAAGAAGCAAGCGGGAAGTCAGAGGCACTTGGGCACGGCTTCTTGACATAAACAGGACGGGAAAACATGAAAATCGAAGCCGAAAATTATGAGGTTATTTTTGGTTCAAATCAAGTTTTGAAATGTGGAAAATCCATTGAGCTTACCCGGAAGGGAATTAATAAAAAGATCATTAGGCTCAGAGAAGACGAAGACGGGAAGATTTTATTTAGTTGTACTATCACAGACCAAGATGGACAAACTGTGGCTAAGATTGCGAATTGTTTAGTTCAGCATATTAAGCCGGGGTATAGAGTCGATACGTCAGATAAAGGAATAAAAGTGTTGAATGATTCCACGGGTGAGGTCTGGCTTGAGTTCGTTCACATTGGCTCTAGAAAGTTCAAACTAAATGGAATTTTTTTCTTGCCAGGATTTAAAATCGTTGCCACTGATAACTATCTGGAAATTAATAAAATCAATACAATGAGAATGTCCAACTATACCTTTGAGAGTTGTTCTGCGGCGATAGGACTTGGCCAATGAAAAAATGAGTCGCGCGGAAGCCCTAGGGGCCCAAGGGCATGGCTTCTCCCTAAATGGCAGGACGCAAACGCGGACAATCAAGATGCAGGGATTACCTATTAGCCGTTTGCGTCCTTTTCAGGCCTTTCTTCGACGATTTTTCTCGTTAAGGTTTCGCTTTCAATCCACTTTACGGTAAGGTCAATTAGAGCTTTCAAATCTGACAGGTCTTTCTCCTCCCATTTTTTAAAGTAGCAGATCTCGCCATTCCCTAACCATGTCACTTTTTTCGCGCAATCTTTTATCCTCTTGTCATCAATAAACTCTGCGATACATTTGCCGAGGGATTTATTTTCTACGGCTTCAGGCTTCTCACCTTTTTCCCTAATTAAATAATCCTTGATTAAATATTCGAGAGCTTTTCTGTAGCCAGGCCCGCAAATTTCCATAAGCCTTCTCTCTTCGGCTTCTTTCGCTTCATTGAAGATGTTACATAAATTAAGGGAAATCTTTTCTATCGTTTCTGAAAATTCCCTTTTTTGAATTTCATAAGGAACGCTTCTTATATAATTGTATATAGTTTTAGGTTTTTCGGAGCTGCTCTCAACTGAAGAAGTGTAATAAGAAATAAAATATTTTCCACAACTTTCGAAAGGACACATAAATATGGCCTGGATTTTGGGATATTTAAACCATCCGCTTTTGTACTCCGGCTTTATCCCCTTATGACAGAACGGACAATTATCTGGAAGTTTATCAATTGGGCGTGCTGTAGTCGAAATCGTTAGGCCATGCTGATATTCAACATTAATTTTTACTGACATAATATTCTTTTTAAAATATTAACATAATCTTGAGGAGATTTCAATTTAGGGGTTTTTTGAAATCTCTCTTCACTGAATAAAAAAAGGATCATGTGCCGTTTAATTTATGAATTTATGGATCGCCTGCTTAATATCACGCCGGTATTCCGCGAGTGCCGCTTGGCGTTTGGCCGCGAGGCAATGAATTTCTTTTATTTCATCCTGAAACACCTTTGATTGGAATTCCTCCAACTGCACCCTGGTCTGCTGGTCAACTTTATCAATAAACTTAAGACTCCCTCTTAAGATGGCCTCTTTTCTATTGGCCGAAAACTCCTTCCGGGTTAGTTCATTTTGTACGACTCTAATCGCAGCCAACTTGGCTCTCAAATCCTTTAGCCGCTCAGTGATCCTAAGCCTGCGAGACAAGGCCCTTTCGATGTCGGACGAAAAAAAATCCTTTTCTTTTACATATTTCGTGGTTTGCTCCTTTAATTCTTTTGAAATTGTAAGATTCGTTTTGCCTTTCAATTCAAATAAGGCTCTCTTTACGGCCCAAGAAATCCCTTCCTTGAACTTATCTCTTTTCGGGTATTCCAAGGCCATTTTTTGCTTCATGACCTGCCTCCTTTCCACTTTCCATTATCCTTAGATTCGCTCCCCGAGTCGTTAAAAGTTAGTTAAGACCCGCATGAAGAGAATATCCCTCTCCGACTGCCTGGCAAAAGGATAACAACAAACGAGAAAATAGTCAAATCAGAGCGGCAAATGCTTTCTATTTTGTATCCCGGATTCCCGAGGGGACTACCTCACGCTGATTCGGCCAACGGGGGAGATACGTCTAATCGGTTATCTGGGAGACACGGACTTCTCCCCATGTCACAAAAATTGTTGAATTACGCTGAAACTAAGGTATTGGGGTTGAAAAGACAAAACAAGATAATTTGAGGCAAATCAGGGAGAAACGGGGAAATAAGGTGGGGTGAGTGAGGGGACTTGAACCCCCAACCATCGGATCCACAGTCCGATGCTCTAACCAATTGAGCTACACTCACCGTCTATGGAAGGAAATTAGATTTTCGCATCTCTCAGTGGCAAAGTCAATATTTCGAGGGGGGGACGACACTCTTGGAGGGAAATCCTTATTTCTGCCCTTCGATGAGATCCAGAACTTCGGCCGAATCGCGCCAGCGTTCCCGCACTTTGACCTGAAGGTCCAGGTAGACTTTCGATTTCAGGATGTCTTCGATTTCCCGGCGCGCCTCGATGCCGATAGTTTTGATAAGCTGTCCGCGCCGGCCGAGGATGATGATACGATGGTTGTCTTTTTCGACGAAAATGCTGGCTTGAATATACGTTACCGGCCGCTTTTTCTCTGCGTCGGGGGCTCCTCCAGCCGTCTTGCCCTGGCCTTCCCCTTCAGCGCCGTCCGCCCCTTCCGGCGCAGGTGTTTTCCCCCGCCGTTCGATCCTTTCAATATGGACAGCCGTCACCCAGGGCAGTTCTTGTTGAACATGATTGAGGATCTTTTCTCTGATGATCTCGGCCAACAGGAAGCGCTCGGACTGGTCTGAAATTTCGTCGTCGGAATATCGTTTTTTCGCTTCGGGCAGGCTTTCGTAAATCAATTTCTCCAAAACATCGAGGTTTGTCCCTTTGACGGCCGAGATCGGAATGATCTCCTTGAACTTGAACAGGTCTTTGTATTGGTCGATGATCAGCAGGATCCTGTCCTTTCTCACGATATCGACCTTGTTGATCAGGAGGAAAACCGGCCTCGTGACATTCTTCAGGATGTCGAGGGCGAATGCGTCGCCGTGCCCGAACTTGAGCGTAGCGTCGATCAGCAAACAAATGAGATCGGCTGTTTCGAGCGAAGCGTAAACAAAATCCATCATCCGCTTGTTCAGCTTGTGCAATGGCTTGTGAATGCCTGGATTATCGATAAAGATGATCTGGCCTTGATCCGTCGTATGGATTCCCAGAATGCTGATGCGGGTCGTCTGGGGTTTGTCAGAAACAATGGCGATTTTCTGACCGAGGAGCCGATTCAAGAGAGTGGATTTTCCGACGTTCGGACGGCCGACGAGCGCGACCGTGCCGACCCTGAAGGCCTTTTCTCCGATCTGAGTTTTTTTCGTCCTGGCCACGGCGCTGCCTACTCCTGGTCCTTGTTCAGAAGCTTGCGGAGCTTTAGCTTTTTGATTCTTTTTTGGTCGACATCGATGACTTCAACCGCCAGCCCCTTCAAATCGACAGCCTCTCCCTTTTTCGGCAGCCGTCCCAGATGATGGGTGATCATCCCGCTGGCGCTCAGATAATTGTCCTCGGCTAGTTCCAGGTCGAACAGTTTTTCCAGCTCTCCGACGTTGACGTCACCCGAGACAAGATATTCCTGCGGGCCGATTTCGGTGATTTTCGCCTCTTCTGTATCGTATTCGTCGTGGATTTCCCCGACTATCTCCTCGACCAGGTCCTCCATCGTCACCAGCCCCGAGATCCCGCCGTGTTCATCCACGACCATGGCCAGCTTCTGCTTCTTCCTTTGAAATTCCTTGAGAAGCTCGGCGACTTTCATGGATTCCGGGACAAAGATGACCGGCCGGATAAAGGCTTCGATGGACTCATCCCCATGCCGGTCGTCCGAAAACTGGAGCAGGTCTTTGGCCATTACGACGCCTTCGATATTGTCCAAGCGGTCTTTATAGACCGGGATGCGCGAATATTTTTCGGTGATGATCAGACTTCTCAGCTTTTGAATCGTCGCCTCTTTCCTGATGCCGACGATATCCACCCGAGGGGTCATAATTTCCCGGACGACGGTATCTCCGAATTCGACGACGCTCCGCAATAGGACGCCTTCGTCTTTTTCGATGATGCCTTCTTCCCGGGCGGAATCAATGAATGTTTCGATTTCCCCTCTTGACGCTTCGCGGTCTTCCTCCTCTTCTTCCTCGCTTTCCTCGCGCTCGCAGAGCCGCCGGGAGACGGCCAGAACCGGCGCGGAAAGGATAAGAAAAAGCCTGAAGGAGGGGAGGAAAAAATTGAGGACTCCCTCTTTGTTTCGCGAGACGAAGAACCGGGGCAGGATGTCGAGAAAGATGCCGTAGGTGAGAGCCGCTCCTAGAAAAAACCAGAGCGGCCACAGGCTCAGCCGGGGGAGGGCGGCAATGAAATACACCAGAACGGCGATGACAAGGATCGTACGCCAGAACTCGATCGCAATTCTGATGTCATCGTAGCGCTCCAGGACCTGCCCCCGATCTCGCTTGTCCTCATCTTCGAGAAAACGGCTCAGGGAGATCTTGGAAAAACCTGCCCAGGCCATATAAAAAAGGGACAGACAAAAGGCGGCCAACAGGCCGAGCCCGAGCCCAATCCATTGGACAACGGTCGTCTTCATATCAATCCTTCAGCAGCAATTCGTGGATTTTTTTCTCCTCTTCCTCGTGACCCCGTTCATGCTCGAAACCGAGCAGATGGAGGAAGCCATGCACGGCCAGGATCTCCAGCTCTCGATGAAGGCTGTGGCCGAGCTCCAGGGCCTGGGCATGCGCCCTGGGAACCGCGATGATAATATCGCCAAGATAAAAAATGCCGTCAGGCCCTTTTTCCCGGCAAGGAAAACTCAGGACATCAGTCACCGAGTCTTTTTTTCGAAACTCCCGGTTGAGCTTTTTCATGTCCCGGTCATCGACAAAGGCCAGGGCCAGCCCGGACTTTGGCAGGCCATAGCGCCTCACCATGGTCTTGAGGAGGCGCTCGAATCGTTCGAGATCAATTCTGAACGTCTTCTGGCGGTTGATGACCTCGATCATTCTCCTTGTCCTGGTCTGGCTCGGGCTTTTTCTTTTTCTTCATCTCGAAGTCGAAGCCGGGATATTCGACGCGCGGCTGGTAGATCAATTGGAGCGTTTCCAGGAACGAGGAGGCGATCATCCGCAGCTCTTTCAGCGAGAAATTGCAGTCGTCGAGCTGGCCGTCCTGGAGGTAGTTGTCGAAGATGTCTTTGATCACGCGCTTATGGTTTTCTTCTCTGTGAATTTTCAGGCTCCGGGAAGCGGCTTCGACCGAGTCGGCCAGCATGACCAGCGCCGCTTCGTTGCTCTGCGGAGCAGGGCCGGGATAGCGATAGCTTTCTTCGCCGATGTGCTGCATTTCCGGGTCGTATTTTTCCTTGGCTTTCTGGTAGAAAAAGCGGACCAGCGAATTGCCGTGGTGCTGCTCGATAATCTCTCTGATCTGAGCCGGCAGTTTCTGTTTCTTGGCCAGCTCGACGCCCTCCTTGACATGGTTGATGATGACCAGGGTGCTCATGCTGGGCGTGAGATCCTTATGGAGATCTTTTTTCCTGGCTTTGTTCTCGATGAAATACTCGGGCATTTTGATCTTGCCGATGTCGTGGTAGAGGGCGCCCGCTTTAACGAAAAGCGGGTCGAGCTTGATGGCTTCGGCGGCCTTCTCAGCCAGCGAGGCGACGATCAAAGAGTGATGGTAGGAGCCGGGAGCTTCGATGGCCAACTGCCTAAAAATCTCCGATTCAGAGTTGGTGAGCTCCAGGAGCTTCGACTGGGTGAGAAAGCTGAAGACGTTTTCATAGACGGGAAGCAGGACGAACGCCACGGCGCCGCAGAGGGCCCCTCCCAAGATCCCCATGAAAATCTCGGGCGTCAGGAGGTGGAGCTGGGTCCAGCGTTCCTGGATGAGATAAAAAGTGACTGTAATGAACACGTTGATCGGTGAGACAATAAAAATGCCGGAGCGCAGGGCCGAGGTCCGCTTGATCTTTTGGAAGTATTTGATCCCATAAATCGCCGCCAGCCCGCCAATGAAGCTGAAGACCATTAGGTAGAAATTGGCGTTGAACAAGTATCCGACGAGCAGGCTGTTGAGGATATTGTAGATCAGGGCTACCGGGGTTGTCGTTAAAAAAGCAAAGAGGATGACCCCGAATCCGTAGGGGAAGGCCGCTTGGTTGCTTTGAGCATCGGCGAAGAGGAAAAACCGGGCGTTCTGGCTCGAGGTTGTAGAGATAAAGCTGGACGCCTTATAGAGAAACAAGCTGATGAGCAAGGTGATGCCGATCATGATGTAATATTTGAAGGCCGTTTTTGCAGGATGCAGGGATCTCAAGTAATACCACAGCGTGATGAGGAGCAGGCCGAAAAGGAGGAACGTGCCCAGGAAATTGCTCAGCCAGGCTTTAGTCGTCCGGACGTTTTGGTTGATCAAACGGATCAGCCTGACCGTCTCCGCGGTGACCTCGTCGCCCTTGCGGACGATCACCTTCCCTTTCTTGATCCTGTAGAAGACGGTCTCGATCCTCTCGCGCGCTTCGAGCTGCCGGGCGTCGGTTTCGACCTTGTCGAAGATGACGTTGGGGGAGATGAAGGCGAAGGACAAAGTGATGAGCAGGCCTTTTTTGCGGGCGGGGAGATCGAGTTTGTTGATCTCGACAACAAACCTATCTTTGGCTTCCTTCAGGTCCAGAAGATCGTCGACATTGATGACCCTTTCTCCTTCTTTGCCCCGCAGCAATGAAAATCCGCGCTCCTCCTCGTTGTGGACGAAGAGGTTCCTGGCGAGGATGATCCCCTGGGCGGAATATTTTTCGAGGAGGCTGACCAGGGCATCCTCGAGGTCGGCGCCGAATCCGGCCTTGTCGAGGTCGGCGAGATCCGCGGGCGTTATGTCGACGCCGAACTTATCCGCAATATCTTTCTTGAGCTGGGCATAATCCTTTTTTGCGCCGGCCGCTTTACTCCAATCTTTGCCGAAGCGGAAAAACTTTCGGGCTTTTTCCTCGGTATTCAAAAAAACATTTAGATCCAGGGAGTAGACCGGTAGGACCGCGTCCTCGGCTTCCTTTTTTCTGCTGGCCGTTGTCTCCGTATCCTCGATCGTTAAATCCGCCGGAGCGATGATATCCCTCGCGGAAATATCGCCGGCGTTAAGAAGCGGTAGCGATTTCGAGGGAAGGTAGGAGATGAAATAAGCCAGGACGAGGGAAAAAAGGAAAACGTAGAGAAAGGGACTCCTCACCAGGCTGCGCCAGAAGCCCGTCTTTTCTGCTTTCTGGGTTTGGGAATCCCCCTGGTCTTTTTTATGCGGAAGGATAGGGCTTTTGAAAAGCTTGATATTTTTGAATGAAATGAGTGGCATTTAGGACCTCGCCCGCGCTTCGGCCTTCTCATAGGCCTTGATAATTTTCTGGACCAGGGGATGGCGGACGACGTCTTTCTCGTTGAAATAACAGAAGGAGATATCCTTGATGGGTGAGAGGATCTTGATGGCATGGAGGACGCCCGACTTCGCGGGCTGGGGAAGGTCGATCTGGGTAATATCCGCGGTGACCACCACTTTGGAGTCGAAGCCCGAGCGGGTGAGGAGCATTTTCATCTGCTCTTTGGTCGTGTTTTGGGCCTCATCGAGGATGATGAAGGAGCCGTTCAGGGTCCTTCCACGCATAAACGCCAACGGGGCGATCTCTATGATCCCCTTTTCGATCAGGTGGTTGGCTTGGTCGGCTTGGATCAGGTCGAAGAGGGCGTCATAGAGCGGGCGGAGGTAAGGGTTGATCTTCTGGTAGAGATCGCCGGGCAAGAATCCCAGCTTTTCGCCCGCCTCAACCGCCGGCCTGGTCAGGACGATCCGGCTGACCAGCTTGTTCTGGAGAAAAGTCAAGGCCATCGCCATGGCCAAGTACGTTTTCCCCGTGCCGGCCGGGCCGATGCCGAAGACGACATCATAGTTGCGAATAGCCTGGATGTAATCCTGCTGGTTGAGACTTTTTGGAGCCACCGATTTTCGGGAGAGATTCAGGGCTTCGGCGGGAAAATAGCTTTCCAGGGGCTCGCCGTGGCCTTCTTCGAGCAGGTCGAGGATGATATGGAAGTCTTCTTCCTTAAGGTCGTGCCCTTTTTCCTCGAGCTCCCGGATCTTCTCGAAATAATACTTGGCGAACTCGACTTTTTTCGGGTCGCCGTCGATATTCAGGCAATCTCCCCTGATGGCCAAGCTGACGCCGAGCCGACCTTCCAGCTTTTTGAGGTTCCTGTCCAGGACACCGATAAAGACATTTTTCCGGACAAAAGGGTGGGTAATTTTTTCCATATCAGAGTATCGGAAGCGATTCTTCCGCCATATGCTTAGATTATAAACACTTATGGCCGGCCTTTGTCAAGGCGGCCAGGGCCGGGGGCGAGTCCCCAGGAAAGACGCAGATTTTCCCCTGGGGTTGAAAAAATTAGCCAAGTGGTATATATAATCCTTTTATTTCTAGCATTTTCAGCGCATTTGCGCGAAGGAGACGAAAATGGGAAAGGAATTTACTTCGATTTCAATTCCAACTTCCCTATACAAGAAGATCGAGCAGATCATCAAAGGTACGGAGATTTCTTCCGTTTCGAGCTATATTACCAAAGTCCTCAGGGAAAGCCTGTCCAAAGATCAAGTAAAACAGGAGATTTTCAGCAAAGAGGACGAGGAAAAGGTCAAGGAGCGGCTTAAGGCGCTCGGGTATATCGACTGACAGGGGAGGCCGATCATGATCCAGCCCCATGGCGGCAGGCTTGTCGACCGCGTTCTAAAAAGCAAGCAGAAACAGGAAATTTTGGAAAAGGCCAAGACTCTTCCCTCTGTCAAGCTCGATGCCGAATCCGTCAGCGATATCGAAAATATCGCCACGGGAGTGTTCAGCCCTCTCGAGGGATTCATGGGGAAGGAGAATTTCCGTCATGTCCTGAACGAGATGCGGCTATCGTCAGACCTTCCCTGGACGATCCCGATCGTCCTCGCCGTGGCGAAGGAGGACGCCGCGAGGCTCAAAGTCGGGGGACAGGTCATCCTCCTCAATGAGCTTAGCGAGCCTGTGGCGGTCCTCCATTTGGAGGAAAAGTTTAGCTATGACAGGGAGGAGATGGCCGCCAAGGTCTTCCAGACGACGGACGCGGCCCACCCGGGGGTCGCCAAAGTCAGAGCCATGAAGGACCTGCTTCTCGCCGGCAAGATAGACCTTATCCAGGAGTCGGCGACGCCCTACGCCCGCTTCAAGCTCAGCCCGAAGGAGACGCGGATATTATTCAAGGAAAAGGGCTGGCGGACGGTCGTCGGCTTTCAAACGCGCAATACTCCCCATATCGGGCACGAATATGTCCAGAAGACCGCTCTGACTTTTGTCGACGGGATTTTCATCAACCCCGTCATCGGCCGCAAGAAAAAAGGCGACTTTAAAGACGAAGTCATCCTGGCCTCCTATGAGGAGCTGATCAAGAATTACTATCTCAAGGAAAGGGCGGTCATGGCCATCCTCCAGATGGAGATGCGGTACGCCGGTCCGAGAGAAGCTATTTTTCACGCCATCATCCGCAAGAATTTTGGCTGTACCCATATCATTATCGGCCGCGACCACGCCGGCGTTGGCAACTATTATCATCCCTATGCCGCCCAGGACATCTTCGAGGAATTCCCGGACCTGGGGATCGTGCCCCTGTTTTTCAGGTCGTTTTACTATTGCAAAAAATGCCTGAGCGTGGTCAACGAAAAGATCTGTCCCCATCCTGCCTCCGAGCAGATCCAGTTCAGCGGGACGAAAATCCGCGATATGCTGATCAAAGGAGAGTATCCTCCGCCAGAGCTGGTCCGCCCGGAAGTGGCCAAGATTATCATGGAATTCGACAATCCCTTTAATGAATAAATGGGGTCAAACCTACTCATTACGCATTTTGCCGCAATCCCCGGGGGAAGATGAGTAATGAGTAGCTTTGACCCCGAAAGAGGTTTGATCCCGGAATAGGAAGCGACGATATGGACCGAAAATTTCTCATCATAGGGCTGGATTCGGCGCCGGCCGAGATCGTTATCGATCAGAGGAAAAAATTTCCCGTGTTGCAAAAGCTCATCAAGGCCGGCAGCTATGGGAAAATGCGCAGCTCCGACCCTCCGATCACCATCCCGGCCTGGATGGTCATGTCCACCGGGAAAGATCCTGGGAGGCTCGGGCTCTACGGCTTTCGGCATCGGACTGGCTACGCTTATGACAAGATGTGGATTGCCACATCCCAATCCATCAAGGAACGGGCGGTATGGGACATCATCGGCGATCATGGCGGCCAGAGCTGCCTGGTCAGCGTTCCGCCCAGCTATCCGCCGCACCCCGTGCCTGGAAATCTGATCTCCTGCTTCATCACCCCCGATAAAGACAAAGAATATACCTATCCCAAGGAACTGCGCCAGGAATTAGAAGCGAAATTCGGGCCTTACATATTCGACGTCGTCTTTCGGACGGAAGACAGGGACCAAATCCTCAAAGAAATCTATGAGATGACGGCCAAGAGGTTCGAGGTCCTACACTATCTCATTCGCCATAAGCCGTGGGACCTGTTTATGTTTGTCGAGATCGGAGTCGACCGCGTTCAGCACGCTTTTTGGAAGTACATGGACCGGGAACATCATCTCTACGAGCCGGGGAACCGCTACGAGAATGTCATTCTCGAGTACTACACATATCTTGATCAGAAGATCGGGGAGCTCTTGACGGAAGTCGGCCAGGACACTGTCGTTTTAGTCATTTCCGACCACGGCGCCAAGCGGATGAAAGGCGCCTTCTGCATCAACGAATGGCTGATCGAAGAAGGCGACCTCGTGGTCAAAGAGAAACCTAAGCCGCAGTCCAACCTGGAAAAAGTGCCGATCGATTGGACGCGGACAAAAGCCTGGGGATGGGGCGGATATTACGCCCGCCTTTTTCTCAATGTCGAGGGCCGCGAGCCGCAGGGCATCATTAAGCCCGATGATTACGAAGACGAGCGAGACGCCCTCGCCCAGAAGCTGCGGAACATCCGCGGGCCCCAGGGCGAGAAATGGGAAACCCTGGTCATCAAACCCAATGAATATTTCCAGGAGGTCAGGGGAGACTATCCGGATCTGATGGTGTATTTCGATGATCTTTACTGGCGCTCGGCCGGAACCTTGGGCTACGAGACGAAATACCTGCTCGAAAACGATACCGGGCCGGATGACGCGGTCCATGCCCAAGAAGGGATGTATATTTTGTATGATCCCCAGGATAAGACTGGAAAGCGCAAAGATATCGATATCCTGGATGTGGCTCCGACGGTTCTCCAAACTCTGGGCCTCCCCGTGCCCGGGGACATGAAGGGCAAACCCATTAAATGATCGGGGTCAAACCTACTCCTTTTGCGCATTTTTCCAGGGGAAGATGCAAAAGAGGTAGGTTTGACCCCGGACGTAGATGAAAGGAATTCCATGGACAAAGGTAAAGAACAGAAAGGCGTCACTCTTTGGTTCACGGGGCTGCCGTGCTCTGGAAAATCGGCGGTGGCCGACCTCGTGGCCAAGATCCTGAAGGAACGGAGCTATAGGGTGGAGCGGCTGGACGGCGATATCGTCCGCCAGAGCCTGACCCGCGACCTCGGGTTTTCCAAATCAGACCGCGACGAGAACATCAGGAGAGTGACGTTCGTCTCGAAACTCTTGACCCGGAACGGAGTCTTCGTTTTAACCTCGTTCATCTCTCCCTACCGGGAAATCAGGGACCAGGCCCGCCGGGAGATCGGCCATTTCATCGAAATCTACACGAAATGTTCCTTGGACGTCTGTATGCAGCGGGACGTGAAGGGGATGTATAAAAAGGCGATGAGAGGAGAGATCAAGGAGTTTACCGGGGTTTCCGACCCCTACGAGGAGCCTCTGAAACCGGAAATTCTCCTCAACACCGATCAAGAGACCCCCGAGGAGAGCGCAGCCCTCGTGCTCGACAAAATGAAAGAATTCGGGTATTTATAGTCATATTCGGCACTGACGCTGAACAAAGGGAACAAGATGGACGCTTATCTGGTCACGGGAGGCGCCGGTTTCATCGGCTCTCATATCTCCCAGGCCCTGGTCCGACGGGGCCACAGAGTCAGGATCCTCGACAATTTTCTCACGGGCAAGAAAGAAAACCTGGAGTCTTTCCGGGACAAGGTCGAACTTGTCAGAGGGGATATCCGAAACCTGGATGTTTGTCGGCGCGCGGTCAAGGGCATGGATTTTGTTTTTCATCAAGCGGCCCTGCCTTCTGTCCAGAGCTCGATCCAAAACCCCTTCCTGACGAATGCCATCAATGTCGGCGGGACATTCAATGTCTTATGGGCAGCCCGCGAAGCCAAGGTCAAAAGGCTGGTGTTCGCGTCTTCCACCTCTGTGTATGGGGATAATCCTTCTTTGCCAAAAAAAGAGGATATGGTCGGGAATCCTCTCTCTCCCTATGCGCTGAGCAAGTGGATCGGGGAGAAAACCTGCGGGATTTTTTCCCGAATTTACGGCCTCCCGACAGTCTCTCTCAGGTACTTCAATGTCTTTGGGCCGAGGCAGGATCCTTTGTCCCATTACGCCGCAGTCATACCCATCTTTATTTCGAAAATCCTAAAGGGGAAGCGGCCGGTTATTTACGGAGACGGGGAACAAACTAGGGATTTCGTCTATGTTTCGAATATCGTTGAGGCGAATCTTCTCGCCGTTGAAGCCAAAAATGCGTGGGGAGAAGTCTTTAATGTCGCCTGCGCCGCCGGCTTGACGATCAATGCTCTCGTTGAAGAGATCAATTCCGTCTTGGGAACTCGCGTTAAGCCGGTTTACCGGGACGAGCGTCCGGGAGACATCCGCTATTCGCTGGCCGACCTTACCAAAGCGCGAAAGGGCTTAGGCTATCGGCCAAAGGACAATTTCCGCGAAGGCTTGAAAAAGACCATCGCCTGGTACAGAGAGAGGAAGTAATTCATGAATCAACAGTGTCTCCTTCTCGAGCGCAAGATTAAAGAAAAGAAAGCCAAAGTGGGAGTGATCGGCTTGGGCTACGTGGGGCTGCCGCTCGTCAAGGCTTTCTTAAAGAAGGGCTTTTCGGTAATCGGCTTTGACATCGATCCCAAAAAAATTCTCAAGCTGACGCGGGGGAAAAGCTACCTCAAGCATATCGCCATCGACGACGTGAAATCGGCCTTTAAGGCCGGGAGGTTTCTTCCGACGGCGGATTTCCGGTTCCTCTCCCGTGTCGATGCCGTGATCATCTGCGTCCCGACTCCCCTCGATTCACATCGGAATCCCGATCTTTCATTTGTCTTGAACACGACCCATGCCGTTGCCCAACATTTAAGGAAAGGCCAGCTGATCGTCCTGGAGAGCACTACGTATCCCGGTACGACGGACGAGGAGATGCGTCCCGTTCTGGAGAAAGGCGGCCTCGAGGCGGGAAAGGACTTTTTTTTGGCGTTTTCTCCCGAGCGGGAAAACCCGGGCGATCCCGTGTATTCAACGGAGAAGATCCCCAAGGTCATCGGCGGGTATTCCAAGGAATGCTTGAGGTTGGCCAACGCCCTTTACAGCCAGGTCGTGGTCAAAACCATCCCGGTTTCTTCGACGAAAGTTGCCGAAGCGACGAAACTCCTGGAGAACATTTTTCGCTCGGTGAATATCGCCATGGTCAATGAGATGAAGATGATTCTAGACCGGATGAACATTGATGTTTGGGAGGTCATTAAGGCGGCTTCGAGCAAGCCCTTCGGCTATATGCCTTTTTATCCCGGACCCGGCCTGGGTGGACACTGCATACCCATCGATCCTTTTTATCTCACTTGGAAGGCGAGGGAGGTCGATTACTCGACGAAGTTTATCGAGCTAGCCGGAGAAATCAATACGTCCATGCCCTACTATGTCATCTCGAAAACCATCGAGGCGCTGGGGACGCGCGGCCGGGCCATCAAGGGAGCCAGGATTCTTGTCCTCGGCTTAGCTTATAAAAAAGATATTGACGATCAGCGGGAATCTCCATCTGTCAAAATCATCAGCCTTCTCAAGGAGAAAGGCGCGATCGTTTCTTATAATGATCCTTATGTTCCTATCGCGGGACCCTACCGGGAATACCCCGGCTTGTCCTTGAAATCCGTCCCCTTGACGGCTCGGCGTCTGAAGAGCGCTGACGCCGTCGTTATCGCCACGGATCACACGGTTTACAATTACGATTGGATCGTTAAAAATACACGCCTGGTCATCGATTCCAGAAATGTGATTAAGAAGAAACGCTTCAACGTGGTCAAGGCCTAGGCAAGGAGGATGCCATGAAGATCGCTGTCTTCGGAACCGGCTATGTCGGACTTGTCACCGCAGCGGGCCTGGCCGAATTCGGTCATCATGTCGTCGGCGCCGACAAAGTCGCGGAAAAAATCGATAAAATAGCCAAGGGTGAAGTCCCCATCTACGAACCAGGCTTGAACGAGCTGCTGGAGTCCAACCTCAAGAGCGGCCGTCTGTCTTTCAGTGCCGACCTGGACCAGACGATTCAAAACTCGGACGTCATCTTCGTCTGTGTCGGAACTCCCCAGGGCGACGACGGGAGTGCCGACATGTCGCAGATCGAGGAAGTTTCCCGGATGATTGCCGAAAATCTGAACGGTTATAAGCTGGTCGTGGAGAAAAGCACGGTCCCGGTCAAGACCTCGTCCTGGATCAAGCGGACGATCACGCTCTATAAAAAAACGGACATGGCGTTCGACATCGCCTCGAACCCGGAATTCTTGAGAGAAGGATCGGCCGTCACGGATTTCCTCAATCCCGACCGCATCATCATCGGCGTCGAGACCGAGCGGGCCAAGGACATGCTGGTCAAGATCTACGAGAAAGCCAAGGACCGCCTCGTCATCACCAACATCGACACGGCCGAGCTCATCAAGCATGCCTCCAATTCGTTTTTGGCCATGAAGATCTCCTACATCAACTTAATGGCCAACCTGTGCGAAAAAACGGAGGCGAATATCGAACAAGTGGCCAAAGGCATGGGTCTGGACCCCAGGATCGGGGGGCTGTTCCTGAAGGCCGGACTGGGCTTCGGCGGTTCTTGTTTTCCCAAAGACCTCAAGGCCTTGATCAAGATCGGGGAAGACCTCGGCGTGAACATGAACCTCCTCAAGGAAACCGACCGGATCAACGCCGATCGAATCAAGGGCTTTCTGGAAAAGATCAAGAAAGCTCTGTGGATCCTGAAAGACAAGAAAATCGCCGTCCTGGGGCTCGCCTTCAAGCCGGAGACCGATGACATTCGGGAAGCCCCCAGCATCAGGCTCATCCGGGAGCTTTTAAACGAAGGCGCCAATCTCCGCCTGTACGATCCCCAAGCCCGAGAAAACATGAAAGAGCTGTTTCCGGAATACCTAGCCCGGGTCCTCTATTGCGATTCCCCCTACCAAGCGGCCTCCGGCGTCAACGCCCTTCTCGTCATCACGGAATGGAAAGAATTTCTCGACCTCGATCTTAAAAAGATCAAGGACGTCATGGCCAACCCGATCATCATCGACGGCCGGAATATCTATGATCCCGAACGCGTGAAAAAGCTGGGCTTCGAGTATTATTCTGTCGGCCGGACCTAATATCGACGCAATACATAAAGTGACATCTTCGATTGGGCGGTGGTAAGTCCATCCTAGGCCCCCGGACCCCGGGGGAACCAGTCCCGTCGGTTCCCCCCGTCGGAAAACCGACGGGTCCCCCCCGCTACGGGGGCTTGCGGACGGACTTACCACCGCCCATAGAATGTCACTTTATGTATTGCGTTTGTATCAGTATGCTGGGATTTATGCTTTATCGGCCGATTTCGAGCGTATGATTCTTGAAGTCGGTCTCGATGATGATGAAACGGTCTTCGCCCAGTATCGACGACGCGAATGGAATCGTTGCCCCATCCCTCCTGACGCGCAGGCCTTGTATTTTCCAGGGGGCAACTTGGCCGGCCTCGGCGGGAGGGAGCAGGATTCTGATTTTGCCGCGGCCCGGGATGTTGCTGTTGTAGCGGAGCACGAGGGAATTGTCCGTCCCGTCGAATACATATTCATAAGCGATAAAAAGATCCGAGGCCCGGATATAAGCATGAACCGTCGCGCTGTCTCGGCCGAGCTTCGGCTCCAAGGCGAGTGAATCGATTGAGATTTTGAGACCCAGGTAGCCTTCGAAAAGCGCTTTGGCCAGGCTGCCCGCACTTCCGGAAAAAAAGGAGCTTCCCTGGCCGATTCCAGCGGGGCTGTCCCACTCATAAAGCCCTCTGTTGGCGATGTCTTTTTTTGCGATTTCCAGGAGTTTTTCCCGGGCCTGACGGCTGAACCCGTGTTCGAACATCCCGTAGACGAAACGCCCCCCAAACCAATCCCACTGCCCGCCGTTCTGATACTCGTAAGGATCGTCCACCATGGGATGCCGGAAAAATTTCTTTGGGTAGGGGGGAAGCAGCGTGCCGCTGATCGTCGACATTTTGAAGGAATCCTGCCTGGCCAGAGCGCTTTCGATGATCCGGCGGCATTTTTCTTCCGAAGCCAGCCCGGAAATGATCGCTTCCGCGTTTCCTCCCATGGCGAACATGCTGTCCTCATCGAAATCATGATGCAGGGCGTCGAGGTGAACGTGAACCTTGTAGAATCCCTTATCTTCTTGCCAGAGCCATTGATCGGAATTTATTCTGATGAGTTGGGCTTTTTCTTCCCAGCGCCGGGCTTGTTCTTCCAGGCCGCGAGTCGCGAGCATCCGGGCCAAGCTCTTGGCCGCACTGACGAAGACTCCCTGGTCATAGATTCCGCAAGTCCAGTGGGTTTCTGCATCAACATAAATCGCACTCTGGTCGTGATGCGTCATATCGACGTCGCCCCAATCGGCCGTATGCGCTCCTTTGATCAGCCCGAGCTTGGCGTCGAACCTATTGGCCAGGACGAACAACATGGATTTTTCCAATCTAGAGAGGATGGTCTGGCCGTTGATTTTATCGTCCAGCCAGCCTGGGCCGAGGATCTCGGTGATTCGTGCTGCGGCTTGGACCGCGTTTATCTCTTGGTCGCTGGCCGTCGTGTTCTTGTCGAACCGGCCGTTGCTATAGATCCAGTCCTCCAAGCCGCCGTCATCTTTCTGCAAGGCCAGGTGCTCGATGAGCCAGGATCGAAGGAAAGCGCTTTCATAGAAATAGCGTGAGGCGGCGATCGTAGTATTGGAGTCTCTCAACCAGATCTGCGGATAAGCCGTCCCCGCGGCGAAACCGGACACAGGGCCCGTCTTTCCTTGAAACGTCACGCGGTTGTGGCTGAGAGTGGCCCGGATCAGCTTGTAAAGCTCTTTGAACTCGGGAACGGTCGAACGGAAGTCCGTGAATCGACCGTAGGCTATATCTTGAGGATTGGAGCTCTCTTTTTTCGGGGCCGGGGAACAGGCCGCTAAGACGGCGATGAGGACCGTCAGAACGGCCGATGCAGCGGGGAAAAAAAAGACGAAACCCGCAGGGCGGCCGAGCCCACGATGACATTTTTTTTGGCTCATCTTCAACAAATCCGCGGCAGAAGCTCGGATGTCAGCGGCTCGAGCAGCCTGAGCCCTCCGGCGCTCGTCCGGAGAAGGAGTTCTCCCGGCCTTCCGACGTCCGATCCGACTTGGCCGATGATCTGAGCCCTCCTGCCCAATGGATGTTTCCGGATTCCTTCGAGAATCCGTCGGGCATTGGCCAGCGGCGCGACGATCACCGCCCTTCCTTCGCAAGCCAGGTACAGCGGGTCGATGCCGAGGAGTTCAGCGGCCCCCCGGACCGCTCTTGACAGAGGAATCCGGTGTTCCTCGATGAGGACGGGGAAAGGAATACGCTCGACCAGTTCCGCAAGGATGGTGGCGAGTCCGCCGCGCGTGATATCTCTCATCCAGGGCACTCCCTTTTTCCAGAAGGGAAGCAGGAAATTCAAGGGCGCGCAGTCGCTCCGGACGCGGGATTCCAGCCCGAATTCCTCCCTGGCCAACAGGATGGCCACGCTGTGCTCGCCCAGCGTCCCGGTGACGATTATTTTGTCCCCCGGTCTGATCGCGCCGGGATTCGGCCGGGCGATGATGCGCCCGATCCCCGCTGTGACGATATAGATTTTATCGCCTTGGCCGAGCCTCACGACTTTCGTGTCTCCTGTCACGACCCGAACTCCGGCCATCTCGGACGCTTTTTTCACCGATTTCAGGATTCTTACCAGATCGTCCCAGGCCATCCCTTCCTCGAGAATCAGGGCTAAGGAAATATGCTCCGGGCGGGCGCCGGAGACAACAAGGTCGTTCACGGTGCCGTTGACGGCGAGCTTGCCGATGTCACCGCCCCGGAAAAAGATGGGGTCGACCACATAGCCGTCCGTCGTAAAAGCCAAGTCGCCGGGCAGAAGGCTCGCGTCCGAAAGCTCCGCCAGGAAGGGGTTTTTAAACGTCGGCAAGATGGTATGGGCGATGAAATCCCGCATCGATTTTCCGCCGCTTCCGAGCTCCAAGCTGATTTTTTTCATGAGGAACCGGATTCCCTGTATTTATATTCGATAAAACAGGCGCCTTCAAAAGAGACCATGCAGGGGCCGTGGGGAAGGTCGGGCGAACATTTCCTGGCGAACAGCGCGCACTGTTGGGGAGAGATGAGCCCGCGGAGGACATCCCCGCAGCGGCAGCCTGGGAGGTCGGCGCTTCCGCCCCCGATATCGAGCCCAAATTTGATTCGAGCGTCGTAATCGCGGAAGGTTGCCCGAAGTTCAAGCCCGCTCTGGGGAATCAGGCCCAGCCCTCTCCAATGCGCATCTTTCGGCTCAAGAACCTCCTCCATGAGGCGCAGGGCAATAGGATTTCCGTTGCGTTGTACGACGCGGCTGTACTCGATGGCTACCCGCGGCTTTCCCTCTTTGATCTGGTCGAGGATCGATGAGATGCCGAGAAGAATGTCTCCCGGCTCGAATCCCGTGATCGCCCCCGGGAATCCGTAGTCTCGGGCGATGAACTCGTAGGGCTTCTGCCCGATGATGGCGCTGACATGTCCCGGATAGAGAAATCCAGAAACCCTGATTTCTCCGGATTCCAAAATCGCTCGAAGAGGCGGCGGGATGAGCCAGAAAGCGGATAAAATAGAATAGTTTTTGAGCTTATCCTGGGCCGCGCGTTGGGTTACAAGGGCGATCGAAGGGATGGTGGTCTCGAAGCCAGCGCCGAAGAATATCACGGATTTGTCCCGTTTTTGCCTGGCCAAATCCAGCGATTCTTCGGGCGAATAGACGATTTTTATCGAGGAGCCGGAGGGCGGCGCGGTCTGTTGTAGAGAGCCCATTCTGGTGGGAACGCGGGTCATATCACCGAATGTGGCTAGAATGATGTCCTTTCTCTGGGTGACCAGTCCGATGGCGGCCTCATGGATCTCGTTAGGGGTGATGCAGACGGGACATCCGGGACCCGATACCATCTCGATGCCGATCGCCTCCAAAATCTTTTTCAGCCCGTATTTATGGATTGTCATGGTATGGGTTCCGCAGACTTCCATGATCCGGGCAGGCGAGCAGACGGACTTTGTCTTTTTTTCAATTGTCTTGAGGAGGGCGGATAAGACTTTCTTATCCCTGTAGGCGTTGGTGCGCATGTGTCGCTAGAGGCGTCCTCATCCCCCGGTCGTTTCGGTTTTTTCAGCGATTTCCCGGAGCAAGGAGAGGGTTTCCTGGGCGTCCTTCTCATCCAACCTGGCTATGGCGAACCCGGCGTGAACGATAACCCATTCTCCCACTTTCGCATTCTCCAGGAGGGCCAGGTTAGCCTTGACTTTCGTTCCCAGGTAATCCACCCTTCCGGTTTTGAACTCTTCGTCCACTTCGATCACTCTAGCTGGTATGGCCAGGCACATTTTCGCCTCTTGAGAACCCATAGATTACCAAATTGCCGCCCTCAGGTCTATATCTAACGGTCGGAATTGATACATAATCTCAATGTAACGACTATGGTGATATCTCTATTCGGGCTACGGACGGCCTATGCGTCGCTCAAGCGTTTTGCTTCTTTTTGACAATTCGGGAGGCAATCCCTATAATGTCCGCATGCTCAAGAGCTTAGAAGGCTTTGTCGAGCCTGGCAGCGAAGAGGAACGCCTGGCCCATGAGCTGGATTTTTCCAGGATTCCCCGTCATGTCGCCGTGATTATGGACGGCAACGGCCGCTGGGCCAAACAGCGGAACCTGCCCCGCGTCGAGGGTCATCGGGCCGGAGCTAAGTCCGTCCGGGAAGTCGTGGAGACGAGTGCCCGGGTTGGTGTCCAGATCCTAAGCCTGTATGCGTTCTCCAAGGAGAACTGGAAGCGGCCCAAAAAAGAAATTTCCACGCTCTTGAGATTGCTTGAGGATTATTTGAGGAAAGAGGATAAGGTCTTAGTCGAGAATAACTTTCGTTTGAAGGTTATCGGCCAGAAAGATGGTTTGCCGCCGTCCCTTCAGAGGGAGCTTGGCCGCGTCGAAGACCTGACCAAAGCCAACGACGGATTGATGATCTGCCTGGCCCTCAACTATGGAGGCCGGACGGAGATCGTGGATGCCGTCAAGAAAATCTTGAAGGAGAAGGATGTGTCCGCCGAATCCCTGGACGAGGAAGCTTTTGCGCGGCATCTATATACGGGAGACCTGCCGGACCCGGATCTCCTGATCCGAACCAGCGGCGAGTTTCGCATCTCGAATTTTCTGCTCTGGCAAATCGCCTATTCCGAAATCTGGATCACGCCCGATTACTGGCCGGATTTCCGGAAAAAACAACTCCTCCAGGCGCTCGTGGATTACCAGAAGCGGGAACGGCGGTTCGGCGACGTCCGGCCTTCGCCATGAGCCTCCGCAGACGATTTCCCACGGCCTTGATCCTTCTAGCGCTTCTTTTTGTCGTGATTCAATGGGCCTCCAGACTGGTGTACTTTCTTGTCCTCCAGGTTTTCATCATCCTAGCCTTGCTCGAGTTCTACGGCCTGGCCAACCGGAAGAAGATGTCGCCCCAGAGAGTGGTCGGAGTGTGTCTCGCGCTTCTCATCAGCGCTTCGTTCTACTTTGAAGCCCTGACTTTCGAAGCGGCCTTGTTTCTCGGCCTTCTTCTCGCTGGGCTTTACTTCGTCGTTTCGTTCAACACGATCGAAAAAGTCTCTCTTTTTCTCCCCGCCTTTGCCGCCACGATCTTCGGCGCGGTCTATGTCAGCTTTCCCATGAACTATCTGTATCGTTTGCGCGTTGAGGACGGACCTTTCTTCCTTTACTTCCTCTTTGCGGTCATTTTCCTGGGGGACACCGGCGCCTATTTATTCGGGAAGCTTTGGGGCCGACACAAAATGACCCCCATGGCCAGCCCGAACAAGACATGGGAGGGCAGCGTCGGAGGCCTCATCCTGGCCGGTTTAGGAGCCGCCGCCGCGGAACAGATTTTGTTAAAGAACATTGGATTGACGAAAGCCATTCTCTCCGGCATCCTGGTGCATGCCGTCGCCCAGTTGAGCGATCCGCTGGAATCGCTGTTCAAGAGGGCGGTAGGAGTCAAGGACTCATCGAACCTGCTTCCCGGTCACGGCGGGTTCTTGGACCGGATCGACAGCCTGATCCTGGCCTCTCCGTTTTTTTATTATTTCATCCAGCTTTTCTGGAAGTGACACGGCATGAAGAATATCGCCATCCTCGGTTCGACCGGCACGATTGGCCGCAACACCCTCGACGTTGTCCGCCGCCTCAACCAATCCTTCCGGGTCGTGGCCTTGGCTGCGGGCTCGAACCGGCGGCTCCTGGAAGAACAGGTTCGGACTTTCCGGCCGGCGATCGTCTCCCTTGAGCGGAAGGAAGATGCGGTAGAGTTCCGGAACCGTATCGGAAATGTGCCCGTCCGCGTCACCTGGGGCCTGGAAGGGGCGGAGGAAATTGGGAGCTTCCGAGACGCAGATGTCGTCGTCTCGGCCATCACCGGCATCAGCGGCTTGAGGCCTACTCTGGCGGCCGTCCGGGCCGGGAAAACGGTCGCCCTGGCCAATAAAGAGTCCATGGTCGTAGCCGGACCCATTCTTCGTCAGGAAGCCCGGCTGAACAGGTCGCGCATCATCCCGGTCGATTCCGAGCACAGCGGAGTCTTCCAGTGCCTGGCTAAAGAGCGCCGTCGCGATGTCCGGACTGTGACGTTGACAGCCTCCGGCGGCCCCTTTTTCCGGACTCCCAAAAATAAGCTGAACACGCGGACCGTCGCGGAAGCCTTGGCCCATCCCCGGTGGAAAATGGGGAAAAAAGTGACGATCGATTCCGCGACGCTCATGAACAAAGGCCTCGAGCTCATCGAAGCGAGATGGCTTTTTAACTTGGATCCCGATCAACTCCGCATCCTCATCCATCCTCAGAGCATCGTCCACGCCCTGGTCGAAATGAGGGATGGCTCCGTGCTCGGACAGCTGAGTCCCACGGACATGAGAATCCCGATTCAGTACGCCCTGACCTATCCGGAACGGAAAGAGGCCGTGCTTCCCCCCCTGGACCTGGGCGAAGTCCGGGCCCTGGAATTTTTCCCGGTCGATGAAACCCGCTATCCTTTGATTCGGCTGGCCTATCAGGCATTGGCCGAAGGCGACAGCCTGCCTGTGGCCCTCAACGCGGCCAATGAGGCAGCGGTGGCGGCCTTCCTGGCCGGGAAAATAGGTTTCACGGAGATCCATGGTACTATCCGGAAGGTCATGGACGGGCACCGGAAGACAAAGGTCCATGCGCTAGGGGATATCCTGGAAGTGGATAGAGAAACGAAAGAACAAATGTTTCAAACTCTTCAACAAAGGTATTGATATGGGCACAATCTTAGGGACTATTCTGGCTTTCCTCATCGTGTTCGGCATCCTGGTGTTCATCCATGAGTTCGGTCATTTTTTCATGGCCAAGCTGGTCGGGATCCGGGTCGAAGTCTTTTCCTTCGGCTACGGAAAAAGACTCTTCGGCATCAAAAAAGGGCAGACCGATTATCGGGTCAGCGTGCTGCCGATGGGAGGCTATGTCAAATTCCTGGGCGAAAGCTTTTTTGAGCCCGGCGCCGCCCTCGAGCCCGACGATTTCCGGGCTAAATCGCGAGGCCAGCGCTTCCTGGTCATCCTCATGGGCTCGGTCATGAATATCCTCTTAGCGATCGTGATTGTGGCCGGGACGAACATGGCCGGAGTCGGCGTCCCTGACTATTTGGATCAGAGGCCCGTTATCGGCTGGATCGAACCCGAATCACCGGCGGCCAAAGCGAACCTCCAAATTGATGACACGATCCTCAGCATAAACGATAAAAAAGTCGCTTCCTGGAACGATATCGATATCGCCGTCGGCGCCAAGCCTGACAAGCTTTTAACCCTCCAAATCGAGCGGGAAGGCCAGATCCTGTCCGTGCCGATGCTGACCGAAAGCATCACCAAATACGATATGGGCTATGCGGGTTTTTTTGGCAAGATCTATACCGAGGTGAAGACCGTCGATCCGAATTCTCCCGCCGAAAAAGGAGGCCTAAAGGTCGGCGATGTCATCCAGACGATCAATGGTGATCTCGTGTATCTCTATAAGTTCACCGAAGTGATCCAGAAAAACCCGGCGAAAGAGCTGGAATTTATCGTCCTCCGGGACGGCCAGCCAGTAACCTTGTACATCACACCCCGCCTAGAGGGAAAGGTTGGGAAAATCGGGGTTCTTCCGTCCCCAAAATCCGTGATAAAAAGATACCCGTTTTTTGCGGCCATCCGGGAGAGCGTGAAAACGAACGCCCAGTTGTTTTTTATGGTCATCGATGTCATTAAAAACCTGGTGACGGGGCAGGTTTCAACCAAGCAGCTGGGAGGTCCGATAAAGATCGCCAGTCTTTCCTATACGACCCTGCGGATGGGATTCATGACGTTTATCAGCTGGATTGCCCTGATCAGCCTTCAACTCGGCGTGCTCAACCTGTTCCCGATTCCTGTTTTCGACGGCGGCCAGCTTTTCGTCTTGATCCTGGAGGGAATCTTCCGTCGCGACTTCAGCCCCAAGGCCCGGCAGGTCTGGATGCAAATCGGGTTTGTCATTTTTATCTTTCTGATCGGATTTGTCATCCTGAATGATATCGCCAACAGCCTGCCCAACGGCTGGAAAAGCCTGGTGCCGTTTTGAGAATGATCTTGTTTGAGGCGGAATCGTAATGCGGGTTCCCCGCAAAAAGCCGGAAATTCTTTTGCCCCGTCGTAAGACGGAGCGGATTGCTGTCGGCGGAGTGGCGATCGGCGGAGGGGCGCCTATCGTCGTCCAGTCCATGGCAAAAACCGACACGCGGAACACGCCGGCGACAGTGGCCGAGATCAAGCGGCTGGAAAAAGCTGGCTGCGAAATCATCCGGCTGGCCGTCCCAGACCGGGCTGCGGCTGAGTCCCTGGGCAAGATTAAACAGAAAATCCGGATTCCTTTGATTGCTGATATCCATTTCGACTACAGACTGGCCCTGATCGCCCTGGCGAAGGGAGCGGACGGGCTGCGGCTGAATCCCGGCACGATTGGCTCCCGGGAGAAGGTGAAGGCGGTCGTTCTCGCCGCCAGAGAACGAAACATCCCGATCCGTATCGGGGTGAATTCCGGCTCTCTGGAAAAAGACCTCCTGCGTAAGCACGGCGGCGCCACGGCCGCGGCCATGGTGGAGAGCGCCCTGCGGCACATTCGAATCTTGGAGGACCTGGATTTTCGCTTAATCAAGGTCTCCCTTAAAGCTTCGGATGTGCGCCGCACCCTGGACGCCTATCGCCTCCTGGCCCTGAAAGTGGATTATCCCTTCCATGCCGGGATTACGGAGGCGGGCACTCTCCTCTGCGGGGCTGTAAAATCGGCGGTAGGCCTTGGCCTGTTGCTGAATGAGGGGTTAGCCGATACGATCCGGGTTTCTTTGACGGCTCCGCCCGAGGAGGAGGTCCGGGTCGCCTACAAGATCCTCGCCTCACTCGGCCTTCGCTGGTGGGGGCCAAACGTCATTTCATGTCCCACCTGCGGCCGTATTGAAGTCAACCTGAAACGAATCGCCGCAGAAGTCGAGGAAAGATTGAGCGAAATGAGTGAGCTTGTGAACGTTGCCGTCATGGGCTGCATGGTCAACGGACCCGGAGAAGCCAAAGAGGCCGATGTTGGAGTCGCCTGTGGCAAAGGGGTCGGCATTCTTTTCAAAGAAGGCCGCCTTATCCGCCGGTTGAAGGAAAAAGAAATCGTCCCGGTCCTGGTCGGGGAGGTCGAAAAAATCGCGCGGACAAGGCGCCAGAAGAGGGTGGAGGAGAGGCCAGAATGAAGCCGGCGCCCCGGCCCGCGTCCGCCTCGGCCAAGCTCGCCAACCTTAGGCGCATCCTGAAGGAGATGGACAGCGTCCTGGTGGCTTTCTCCGGCGGTGTTGACAGTACGCTCCTATTGAAGATGGCTTCAGATGTCTTGGGCAGGAATGTCCTGGCCGTCATCGCCGATTCGGAAACGTATCCCGGGGAGGAAATCCGCGAGGCAAGAGGCCTGGCCAGAAATCTGGGTGTCAGGCATAAAGTCATCCATACGCGCGAAATCGAGAATCCCGCTTTCGTCAGGAATCCGCCCAGGCGGTGCTATTACTGCAAACGGGAGCTTTTTTCGAGGCTGAAGGAGATTTCAAAAAAGGAGCGGATCGCTTGGGTTCTGGATGGTCAGAATGTCGATGATGCGGGAGATTTCCGGCCGGGATCCAAGGCGGGAAGAGAGCTTGGCGTCCGGTCGCCGCTCAAGGAAGCGGGATTGACCAAGGCGGATATCCGGGCGATTTCCAGGTCCATTGGACTTCCCACTTGGAACAAACCGTCCTTGGCCTGTCTGGCGTCCCGGTTTCCCTATTATACGAGGATCGACCTAAAGAGCCTGACTCAAGTGGGACGCGCCGAAGAATTCCTAAAGGGCTTGGGATTCGGGCAGCTCAGGGTGCGTCATCATGGCCGCATCGCGCGCTTGGAAATAGGGCCGCGGGACTTTCGGAGGGCGATCAGGCCTGACATCCGCGAAAAAATCATCCGAAATTTGAAAAAGCTAGGTTATCTCTATATCACCCTGGACCTCGCCGGCTACAGGACAGGCAGCTTGAATGAAGCGTTGCGTTTGAAACGCTAGAGCACGGGATTGGGCGGAACTCCGCCGCCAAGCGCGATAACTAGATTCTTCGCGGCCATCATGGCCATTTTCAGGCGTGTCTCGTACGTCGCGCTCCCGATGTGGGGGAGGAGGACGACATTGTCCAGGCTCATGAGCCTCTTCTCGACTGCGGGTTCCCGCTCGTAGACGTCCAAGCCCGCTCCCCAAATCCGGCCGTTCTCCAGGGCATCGGCGAGCGCCGCTTCGTCGATGATAGGGCCCCGGGCCGCGTTGATGAGAATCACTTCTTTTTTGAGAAGTGCCAGTTTCTCTCGCGACAGAAGGTGATGGGTGCCTTCGGTCATCGTCGCGTGGACGGACACGACATCGGAAGTCCCGAGCAGCTCGTCCAGGGGCAGATATGATGTTTGAAGGTTTCGTTCTTCGTCGGCCGTCAACCGGCGGGGATCATGATAAACGACCTCCATCCCGAAACCCCGGGCGCGGAAGGCGACGGCTTGGCCGATTCTTCCCATCCCGATGATCCCCATTCTTTTTCCATTGAGTTCGCGGCCCAAGAACAGGTCCAGACGCCAGCCGGCGAAAGCCCCGCTTCTGGTAAAGCGATCCGCCTGAGGGACCTTCCGGGCGACGGCCAGGATCAAAGCCCAGGTGAGCTCCGCCGTCGTTTCCGTCAAGACGCCCGGCGTGTTTGTGATGAGAATGCCTTTGGTTTTGGCATAGCCGACATCGATGTTGTCATAGCCCACAGCGCAGTTGGCGATAACCTTCAATCGCGGCGCCGCATCCATGACTTCGCGGTCGATGTCCACAGTGAGGAGGGTGAGAAGTCCAACTTTATCCCGGATTTTTCTGATGAGGTCGGCCTTGGGGAAGAACACTCCGTCAGTCCCGATTTCAAAATCGACCTGCTGGGCCAGGAAATGCATGGCTTCGGGGAGGAGGGCATGCGTCAAGAGGACGTTCGGCTTCATCCCGGATTCCTCTCTTCAAAAAAAGGCAAAAAATAGTCCCGGATACGTTCTTCCAGCCTGGGATCCGCGAATCCGTTTGCCCATCGCCCGGAAAAGAGTTCATCGCTGACGATCATCAGCGCGGCGGCTTGGAGTCCGCAGAAGCGGGCCATGGCGAAAACGGCCGATGCCTCCATGTCCACAACATCCATTCCCTTTCCCCGCATTTTCCGCAGCCAGGCTGGAGTTTCCCGGAAAGGAGCATCCATGGAGACTGTCGCCCCGCGCAGGAAGGGAAGACGCTTACCCTTTAAAACATTCTCCACGGATTTTTGGAGGGGGCCGGAGGCGCGGAAAAACTTCTGGCGGGGACAATAATGGCCGGACGTGCCTTCAGCGGCTAGGGCTTTGGTCACGCTAACCGCAGACGCCAATCTGAATTCGGGATTGAGAGAGCCGCAAAAGCCGAGGGTCAGGATTTCTTGGGCCCCCGAGGCAGCCAATCTTTCCAGAGAGAGGACGGCCAACGGGGCTCCGACCGCTTGGAACAACACGGTTGCGCGCTCGAGCCGGAAGAGGATGCCCCAAGCTGTATTTTTTTCCAAGCGAGCCCGTTGGCGGAGATATCTTTTGATCAGCCCGGAGGACACATCGACGGGAATATAGAAAATCCGGTCTTTTTTAAAATCTTTGAACGGTCTGGGACGGACAATTGATCGATTTTCGTTCATCGGGGAGAGATAAAAGTAGCAAATTCCGAATCCCAATGCAATTGCCTGAAAAGCAAGATTGCGCCGCAGATTCCATGATAAAATAAAAGACGGGTGGCACGGATGCTGCCCCGCAACGCACGAAGCGCCTAATAAAGGAGACACGATCCAGACTTTTAACTATTGATATTAATCTCCCCTTCCCCTCTTGAGAATCAAGAGGGGATACCTGATTCGTGTCTCCTAAGAGGTCGGTGGGAGGGTCTTGCGCGAGTGCGTTAGGGGCACGTCCGTGACAGGACCCGTCGTGCCTTTTAAAAAGAGCGGAGGCCGGCATGAAAAAGACTTCTGAGCCGAAACTGGTTAGGCTGCGCGACCTGGATCTGGAGGATACGAGATTCCGCATCTCGATGTCCTCCGACCTCGAACCCTTGATTCTTTCAATCCGGAAAATCGGATTGTTGCACTGCCCCGTCGTCGTGGCCCGGGAAGGCCGCTTGGTCCTGGTCTGCGGGTGGAAGAGGGTGGCCGCATGCCTCAAGCTTCGGATTTCGCGCCTGCGGGTCTTGGTCCTGGACGAGGCCGATGACCTTGAGGTTTTCTTGTTTGCCCTCTACGAAAATATCGCCGGCCGGGAACTTTCTGTCCTGGAAAAGGCCGAGGCCCTTTTAAAAGCCCTTGCCTTCGGTCTAGCTGAAGCCCGGCTGTGGAGGGAGGTCATGCCTCTTCTCAAAGTTCCGCCTACGGCTGCCTTCCGAGACGCCTATCTGGCAATCTCTAAATTGGATCCGGCCACAAAAAAAATGGTCGCTGAAAAAGGCCTGCCCTTTTCCCTGGCCCGAATGTTAGCCGAATTGAGCGCGGACTCTCTTGGCGAGATCCTCCCCGTCCTCTGCCCGCTTGGCCAGAACAAGCAAAAAGAGATCGTCGAGAGTCTTCTCGAAATCTCCAAGCGGAGAAGTCTCTCTCCCCAAAAAGTCCTTCGCTTTCCTGAAATTCAGGCCGTCCTGCGGTCTAAAACATGGACACCCCTCGAAAAAGCCGACCGCTTTCGCCTGGCTCTGCGCCGAAGGCGCTTTCCCAACCTGACATCTTGGGAGGAACGCTTCCGGACGGCACAGAGGGAAGTCCGTTGGCCGAGAGAGATCTCCCTCGAGCCGGCTCCTTATTTTGAAACGGACGACATCGAGGCGTCGTTTCGGTTTAAGGATGAAAGGGAATTCAAGGCCCGGCTCGGCGAGCTTCTAGAAGTCACGTCCCAAAAGGGTTTCCCCAAGCTCTTTCGACGTGGACGTCCGTCCTCAACGAACCGACTGAAACGTTCATGAGCGCCCGCCAGGTCCGTTTGCCTTCGCCTCCGATCGAAAGGGTATACGTTGACAAAAAGGCTTGGGATTCTCCATGGACGAAACGGATCGTCGAGTATCTGCCAGGGATACCCTGCCGGACCATCCGCAGCCCGTTCGAAAAAAGGAATGTCCTTGAAGATATCCGCCGGTCGGCCGACCCTCTCCGGGAAGGGAAGAAGATCCTGTATCTGACAGTACAGAAAGGCAGGTTCATCAAGCCATGTCCATGCAGCCCCGGCGTTGTCGGCTGCGGCTATTATGTCATCAACCTCCACCTGCAGTGCCCGCTGGATTGCTCCTACTGTATTCTTCAGCACTATCTGTCCGATCCCTGGCTTGTCGTTTTTACGAACCTCGAGGATTTATGGCCCAAGCTGGACGATTTTCTTGAAAGACACAGGCGGCAGGCCGTCCGCATCGGCACGGGGGAGCTCGGCGATTCCCTGGCCCTCGATTCGATCACCCATTTTTCGAGAGACCTCGTTTCTTATTTCAAGGGAAAAAATGGCGTCAGTCTTGAGCTCAAGACAAAAACCGCAGACATTCGGCAACTTCCCAAAATCCCCGCCTTGGGCAACATCGTTATTTCTTGGAGCTTAAACACAAACAAAATTGCTGCGGCTGAGGAGAGCGGCGCTCCAACTGAAGATGAGCGCCTCGCAGCCGCGCGCGCCGCCGCGGCAAGAGGATATCGAATCGGATTCCATTTCGATCCCTTGGTCAGGTATCCAGGCTGGGCAAAGGATTATGAGCAGACGATCCGCTCGCTCTTCCAGGCGGTCTCCGCCTCAAACATAGCCTGGATCAGTCTCGGCGCGCTAAGGTTTCCCCCGGGCCTAAAAAAGATCATCCAATCGCGTTTTCCGGCATCGAAAATCATCTACGACGAATTTGTCCTGGGACAAGACGGGAAATTTCGTTATTTCCTGCCTCTGAGGCTCGATCTCTTCCGGCAGACGGCTTCCATGATCAGACAGTGGGGTGGGGATACGATTCCCCTTTATCTCTGTATGGAGGGATTGAATGTCTGGCGGGACATCCTTAAATGGAAACCGCGGGGAAGGCGCGCCGTGGAGCGCGCGCTGTCCCCGCGGTGGAATCAGCGAGATTAGACTTAGTCGGTTTTTTCCGTCTTCCGTTCTGCGATGATGGCGACGTTCTCGATTCCCGCGCCCCGGATGCTGTTATAGATTTCGATGAGCTTGCCGTATTCCAGGTCTTGGTCCGCTCTCAAATAGAGCTTCTTTTCCGGGACGCTCAGGAACACTTCTTCCAGCATGGATTGCAGCTTATCGATCGAAGCTACCTTGTCCTGGTTCAAGTAGATCGTCCCGTCTTTCTTGACGTACATGACGACTTCCGGGCTGTCGGGCATGGTCACCATGGTCATGGCCGTGGGCAGCTTGAGGTCGACGCCCTTTTGGACGAGAGGAGTGACGACCATGAAAATGATCAGCAGGACGAGGAGGACATCGCAGAGGGGGACGACGTTGGGTTCGGACTTGACTTTTTCATTTCCCCCGATGGAGATTGACATTATGTCCCTCTTTTCTGGCTAGGCAAAGCCTTGGCCGTTCTCTTATTTGACCTGCAGGCGTCTGATGAAAAAGTCCAATACCTGCGAGGAGGTGTTGGACATCTCCGCGTCGTAGATCTCAATCCTGGCGTTCAGGAAGTTATAGCACCAGAGAGCGATAACCGCGACACCGATGCCGAATGCTGTCGTGACGAGGGCTTCGGCAATCCCCGAGGCCACGGCGCCGATCCCGCCGGATCCTGTCAGGGCCATGCCGCGGAAGGCGTTGATGATGCCGGCGATCGTCCCAAACAGGCCGATAAAGGGGGCCGACGTGGCGATCGTGGCCAGGACACTCAAGCCTCTCTTCAACTCCTGGCTGAAAATGGAAGCCGCCCGCTCACAGCCTCTCTGGGCGGTTTCAATCTGCTCTTCGAAGCTCAGGTTGGATTCTTTGCTTTCCAGGAATTCCTGGATACCGGCTGCCGTTACCCGGGCTAGATGGCTGCCCTTGTTTTCTTTCTTGGTTGCGAGATTCAAGGCCTCTTTGATCTGGCCGTTCTTCAGCATGTCGGCGAGCTTGGGGGCAACCAGCTTCGACTTGGCTCTGGCTTTTCTGAACGTGAGCTGTCTTTCGATGAACAGGTAGAGAGAAATGATCGAAAGAGCGATCAGTAAGAATGCGACTCCCTTTGCAACACTTCCCATTGACTGCCACATTTGGACTAGACCAAATTCCATTTAGGTACCTCCTTTTAATATTCAAAAGCCATGGATAGCTTTAATAGTTCCGAACATCATTTCAACGTAAACCGGACAGTGACCGTGAAGATGACGCCCCGCGGCCGGCCGTTGATGACCATCGGTTCGTATACCCACTGGCGAACCGCGTCAATCGCCGCTTGGTCGAGCAGCGGAATCGACCGCAGCACCTTGACTGTCTGCACCCGCCCGTAAATGTCGGTCTGGGCTTCGATGATAACAACGCCCTCGACGCGGGCTTGGCGGGCGATTTCGGGATAAACGGGGTCGATCTGCTTGAGGAGCTTGGGAGGTTTGATCTCTCCGGCCGCTCGTACGGGGGCCTCGACCTCGCCGACGACGCCGCCCAGGACGCCGCCGACCACGCCACCCAAGACGCCGCCGATAACGCCGCCTTCGACTCCGCCTTCGACGCCGCCTTCAACGCCGATATCGGAGATCTGCTCTTCGGCGATGGCGTCGGGGATTTCCACGGGGGCTACGAGCTTTCCGGCTTCAAACGTCGTCTGAGCCTGGACGGGCTTGATGCGTTTGATAGTGGAGGAAGCGGCCTTTTTCGGGGGCGGCGGGGGCGGGGGCGGGGGCGGCGGCGGAGGAGCGAGGAAGGCGCTGTAGACTTCCACCTTGGGCAGCTCCGAGGTCGACAGCAGCGGGATAACGACGAGGGCGCCGATGATTATGGCATGAACGATCAGGGCGACGGGGAAAGCAAAAGCCCGTCTAGCCCCGGCTTTTTCACCAACGAAAAAAGAGTCCTTAAAAAGATCAGAGACGGAGGCGGCTGTTTTGGCTTTCGGCTTGGGTTGTTCAGCCATCTCTTATCTCATATAAACGGCGCACATTTCCACAGGCAAGAAGTATAGAATAAAAATTTCAATTTGACAAGTCTTTCTCAAAAATTATTTCCGAAAGCCCTTCGTTTTGGGGAATATTTTCATCCAGGCGAGAACGATTGGGCAAGACATGAAGACCGTCGAGTAAATGCCTTCGACCGAGCCGATGAGCATAGTGAAAGCAAAATCATTGATGACTTTCCCGCCGAAAAGGAAGAGGGCCAGGACGGTCAGGAAGACCGTGCCCGCCGTGATAATCGTCCGCCCCAGACATTGGTTGAGGCTCTTATCCATGATGTTTAAAAGCGACTCTTTCCGTAAGGTTTTTTGATTTTCCCGGACTCGATCAAAGATGACGATCGTGTCATTGATCGAAAATCCGACGATCGTCAGCAGGGCGGCGATAATCGGAAGGTTGATTTCTCTGCTCGTGAAAGAGTAGATGCTGACGGTGATCAGAACGTCCTGGGCGAGAGTGATGATGGCGGCGACGCCGTAGGCAAGCTTAAAACGAACAGCGATATAGACAAGCATGCCCAGGAGCGCCCAAACCGTAGCCAAGGTGGCCTTCTTGCGCAAATCAGCGCCGGCCTGGGGTCCAACCGTCTCCTTGCTGACCACGGTCAGCTTGCCCAGGAAAGTCTTATCCTTGAGAAAGGTAATGATCTCGGGCTTGACACCTGCCTCGGCGAGTTCCGCGCAGTCTGCAAAGATGCCCTTGCTGGCCCGGAGTTTGAGGATTTGTTCGGCGAGCTGGGGGGCTTCGGAAGGTGAGGATAGCGCGAGGAGCGCGGTCAAATCCCTGGTGTCGATATTATTCAGGTCCTTCAGGCCGCGCCCGATCTCGGCCGCGCCATCGTTTCCCTTCAAGGAATTTATGACCTGGTCGGCCAGCTTTTGGTGGGCTTCGAGTTCCTGCTGAGCGTCGGCAGCCTTGATGACCTGCATCGTCCGGATCTGAAATTCCCGGCCGCCCTTTCCCGCCTCTTGAATCGGGCTGTCGCCCAAGCCGACATCCCTTAATTGCTGCCTGATGTCGGTGACGGAGATAGGATTTTTATAAATGACTCGGATGAGTGTTCCTCCGCCGAAATCGACGCCCAGCTTCAATCCTTTGCCGAAGATCATGTTCATAAGCCCGGCCAGGACGATGAGCAAAGTCAGGCCTAGGGCGTAATACCTGAGTCTCATAAATTTGATATTTGGAGTCTCGAACAGGACTAGTGGCATGGCTATATACTCAACTTTTGCGTTTTCTTGGAGTGTGTCGCGTCAAAAATCCAGTGCGAGACGAAGACGGCCGTGAAGAGGTTGGCGACGAGGCTGATGATCAGCGTGACCGCGTATCCCTTGATCGGTCCGGTGCCGAACTGGAAGAGAAAAACGGCTGAAATGATCGTCGTCAAATTCGAGTCGAAGATGGCGCTGAAGGCCCTGGAAAAACCCAGCGAGATCGAGTTCAGGATGCTCTTGCCAAGAGCCATTTCTTCCCGGATTCTTTCGAAAATGAGCACGTTGGCGTCCACGGCCATGCCGATGCCCAGGATGATGCCGGCGATGCCGGGCAGGGTCAGGGTCGCCCGGAAGTAGGCTAAGGCGCCGATCATGATGATGACATTCAGAATGAGGGCGATGACGGCATTAACTCCGGAGAATTTGTAATAGACGATCATGAAGATCATGACCGAAATAACGGCAACCAGGAAAGAGAGGAGGCCCGCCTTGATCGAGTCGGCGCCAAGCGAAGGCCCGATCGTCCGGTTCTCGAGCGTTTTGATCCCAGCCGGAAGCGCTCCGGCCCTGAGGACGAGGACGAGGTCGTCCGCCGCCTCGAGCGTGAAATGGCCCTGGATGATGCCGCTGTCGGAGATTCGCGTGTTGATGTTGGGCGCGGACTGGACCTTTCCGTCCAGAATGATCGCCAGCGGCTTTCCGATATTCGCGCTCGTCACCTGTTCGAACCGCCTGGCGCCGTCCGGCTTGAGCTGAAAGGCGACGGCGGGTTGATTCCATTCGTCTGTGCTGCGGCGGACCATCCGCAGGTCTTTGCCGGTGATAGAAGCCACTTTGGTGACCAGGTAAAATCCTTCGGCCCTGCGCCTGGGGTCCCCTTTGAGGACCTCCATATCATCGGGCACTTTGCCGCCGAACTCCTTGAGCAGGGTCTCCTCGTCGGGCGCCGGCCCACCCTTGACCAGCTTCCATTCCAGCACGGCCGCTGTTTTGATGATGTCCTGGACGTGCTCGGGGTTGTCCACTCCGGGCAACTCGACGATGATCCTTTCGTTCCCATAGCGTTGGATGATGGGCTCGGCAACGCCGAACTGGTCGATTCGATTCCGGATGGTCTCCACGGACTGGTCGACGGCCGACTCCTTGAGAGCCTGGAGGGCTGCGTCTTTCAAGGAGACCGAAGCTGACGTCCCGAGAAACGTGTAATTCCAGTCCCTCAGATACTGATCGAGCTGATCTTTGATTTTTCCCTCTTGGTCCGGGGTTGTGCCCTGGATGGTGAACCGGCCCGGTCCCTCCTTGGTCATAGTGGTGAAGGTGATGTTGTTTTTCTTGAAGAGCTCCTGGAGGCGAAGAATTTCCTGGTCGGTTTCCATGGTCACGGCATCATCCGTCATAATTTGCATGACCAGATGCAAGCCGCCCTTCAGGTCGAGCCCGAGCTTAATCTTCTTCGTAATCGGGAAAGAAATGACAACGGCCCCGACCATCACGGCCAGGGTTAATAAAATTTTCCAACGGAGTCCTTTTCTCATGGGCAACCTTTATCCGAAAAAAGTCCTGCGTTTATCCCGTTTTTTCGGGAGCCGCGCCGGGGGCGAGGATCACGCCGACCGCGCTCTTGGTGATCTCAACTTTGACGTTGGCCGCGATCTTGACCTCGATGCGGTCCTTTTGGACGCCCATAACCGTGCCGTAGATGCCGCTCGTCATAACGATGCGGTCCCCGGCCTTCAGGCTATCCACCATCTCCATGTGTTTTTTTTGTTTCTTGCGCTGGGGCATGATGATGAGCAGGTAGAAAATCACGAACACGAGGATGAAGGGGATAAGCGCCGTGAGCATGCTGCCCTGGGGGGCCTGCCTGGCCGCAGGAGCTCCCGCTTGCTGGGCAAGGGATAAAAACGTGCCTAAAATCATTCTCGTCCATCCTTTAATTTATTCAAAACACTGAGTTTCAAGCGTTCGAACGAATTGGATTGAATAGAATGCCTAATTTGGCGAAATATGTCAAGATAATAATGGAGGTTGTGGATTGTATTCAGAACAGAGGAACTTATCTCGTCCCTCTCGTAGAGATGGCGCAAGTAGGCCCTGGAAAAATTCCGGCAGGTGTAGCAAGCGCATTCCTCATCGACAGGCCTCTTGTCTCCGGCGTATTTTTGGTTCTTCAGGACGATGACGCCGCGACTGGTGAACAGGGAGCCGTTGCGGGCGTTGCGGGTGGGAAGGACGCAATCGAACAGGTCCATGCCGCGCTCGACAGCTTCCAGGATATCGCCGACATAGCCCATCCCCATCAAATAACGGGGCTTTTCTTTGGGAAGAAGCGAGTCGCTTTTTTCCAGGATGTCGAAGAGATGGGATTTCGCCTCGCCGATCCCCAGCCCGCCCAGGGCATAGCCGTTAAAATCGAGACGGACGAGGTCCTCTGTATTCTCTTTCCGTATCTCCCAGTCGACACTGCCCTGAGTGATTCCCCAGAGGAGCGAGGCGGCCCCCTGCTCCTCGAACCTTCGCTTGGCCCGCTCCGCCCAGCGGCTGGTAATGGCCGCGGCTTCCTTGAGCTTTTCGTGGGGGGAAGGATAGGGAAGGAAGTTATCGAGGACCATCATGATGTCCGAGCCCAGTCCGATCTGAATATCGACGGCGTCTTCGGGCGAAAGGAAGATTTTTGTCCCATCCAGGTGCGAAGTGAATGAAACACCCTGTTCTCTCACTTTAGCCAGCGGAGAAAGGCTGTAGATCTGAAAGCCGCCGCTGTCGGTAAGGATAGGCTTTGGCCAGGAGATGAACGCATGCAGCCCTCCCAGGCTTTGGATGACCTCCGGGCCGGGCCGAAGATACAGATGATAGGTATTGCAGAGGATAAGCTGGGCGCCGAGTTGGTCGAGTTGGCGATGAATCAGGGCTTTGACAGTTCCCTGGCTGGCGACGGGAGCGAAAGCCGGAGTTTCAATCGGGCCGTGGAGCGTCTGGATGATCCCGGCCCGGGCCGAGGAGAGGGGGTCGGTGGCGATGATGGTAAACATTTCTTTCATGAGGCGAAGCGGAAGTAGATCACGTCCCCGTCCCGGACGATATAGTCCTTTCCTTCCAACCGGATGGCCCCTTTTTCCCTGGCCGCTTGAAGGGAGCCCAGTTTGACGAGCTCCTGCCAGGGAATGACCTCGGCCCGGATGAAACCCCTCTCGATATCGGTGTGTATGGCGCCGGCCGCCTTGAGCGCCGAGGCATTCCTTTTGACTGGCCAGGCCCGGACTTCGTCCTTGCCGATCGTGAAAAAAAAGATGATTTCGAGAAGCTCCGCTGCCGCGGCAAAGAATCGACTCGAAGTGGATTCCCCCAGTCCATATTCTTCGAGAAAGACCCGCTTTTCCCGCTCATCGCTAATTTCCAGGATCTCCTCTTCGATCTTGCCGCAGAAGGCGAGGACGGCCGAATGTTCGCGCCCGGTGGCGGCTTCGGCTTCCAGGCTTTTAATTCGGGCGGCCTCGCCTTCATCGGCGTTGATCATGTGGAGAATCGGCTTCTGGCTCAAGAAGGCGAAGTTTTTAATCTGCTTTTCTTCCGCCTCCGTGAGAACGAATTCTCGCAGGGGCTTTCCGTTCTCCAGCTGGCCCCGGAGGCGGCCGAGGAGCTCCTGCTCTTTCTCGCCTTCCGGGCTTTTGGCTTTTTTAAGGTCGAGGGCGAGCTTCTCCAGCCGCGATTCCACAGAGACCAAGTCGGCAAGCAGAAGCTCCTCTTCCATGGTCCTGATATCATCGCCAGGACGGATTTGGCGGGGATGCGGAATGAGAGGGTCATGATAGCCGCGGACGACATGGACCAGCCCGTCGGCCTTGCGCAGCGCGTTGAGGAAAGTGCTGTTCTTGACCTCCCCGAAAGAGATCCCGGCCAAGTCAAGAAAATCAACTGCGGCCGCGGCCCTTTTTTTATCCCGATGCAGGCTCCAGATTTCGTCCAGGCGGGCATCGGGGAAGGGGCAAGCCTTCTGGTTGGGCTCCCTTTTTCCGTCTTCGTAGGCTTTGACCTCGACGTGGGTGCCGGCCAGGATATTAAACAGGGTCGTCTTCCCGGCCTTCGGATAGCCGAAGAGCGTGAAATTCATGGACTCAGTAAAACTCGAATCCGTATTCCTGTCAAGGCGGAAAGCGAGGTGCTTCCGTCCTCATCGAGGAGTATTGATGTCTTTTTCGTTTTAGGCTATAGTAACGCTTCTATTTAGGTGCGAAATGACGGAAGAAAAACAGCCCAAGAAACGGGACAAGGGAGTTTTCCGGGAATATTTTGAGCTCATTGCCGAGACGGCCGTCTTTGTCTTTTTTGTCATGACCTTCGTCGTCCAGGCTTTCCAGATTCCGACAGGGTCCATGGAGCCGACTCTTCTCATCGGGGATTTTTTGCTCGTCAACAAGCTGGTTTATTCGAACACCCCGTCGCCTATCGAGGAAAAAATTCTTCCCCGCCGGAATATCCGGAGGGGGGATATCGTCGTCTTCAAAAATCCGAACAACCTCAGCGAGGATTACGTCAAGCGGGCGATCGGGCTGCCAGGGGAAAAGCTGGAGATCAAGAACAAACAAGTGTATATCAACGATAAGCCGATTGAAGAAAAATACAAGGTCCACATCGATAAGGAAATCATCCCCAAGAACGACACGTATAATTACGGCGACAATATCCGCGATAACTTCGGCCCGGTTGTTATTCCCCCCGGCTATCTATTCGCCATGGGAGACAACCGCGACAGCAGCTGGGATTCCCGCTTTTGGGGCTTCCTGCCGCTCAGCTATGTCAAGGGCCGGCCCTGGTTCATCTATTTCTCCTACAAAGCCGAACCCGACTCCTATAAAAAAACAAGCTTCCAAGACAGGCTAAAAAAACTCGTGAGCTTCCTGCCCAAAGCCAGGTGGGGGCGGATGCTGAAGCTCATCCGCTGATTTATCTGGCGCTCTTGATGCTGACATCCTCGTAGGAAGAAATATAGAAGATCGGATTTTCCTCTGTAAATTCGAGGCGAAAGAGAGAACTCCGGACGATGCCGTCCATGTCCTTGCCCACCGGAAGCCCTAAGTTATAGAGGAGGCAGGGGACAATATCCACGAGTCTGAAGCCTTCGATATTTTTCCCCCGGTTGATGTCCCTTCCGTAGAAGAAAATCGCACCGTCAGGCGCCTGTTCGTGGTAGGAGGTGATGGCGGCGTTCCCCAGGATCCATTCGACGAGCCTTTTCCAGAACGGCAAGGGTTCGATGCCGTGGGCCGAATAGACGACAAGCAGTTCGTCCTCTTTCAGCGCGGCCAGCGCCTTGCCGATAATCTGGTCGTAGAATTGGTAATACTTTTCAATCACCGTCCCGTATTTCTGAATTTCTTCCTGCCGGATATCCCCAAATGCTTCCGGAAAGCTGTATTTATAAAAATAGGTTTCCGCAGTGTTCAGGCCATCCAGGCTCAGGGCGAACAACCCGGGCTGCGTCTGGGTCTTGGCCTGGAATGCTTTTTCCTCAGCCTCGCTGTCCTTGTAGAAGACTTGCTTGACTTGATTGAATATCTGGGATGTTTCGAATTGGGATTCCTTATAAAAAGTTAGAAACACTTTTTCTGTCTTGGGCCCGGGCTGGATAAACGCCTGTCCGTCTTGGTATCGGTCCCTTTTGATAAAGCGGATCCCGTAGTCCTCAAAGATCTTCCAGATGTCTTTCATCGGCGGCGGCGGATCGTTCGGCAGGACGTTCAGCAGCCCGGTCCGCTTCAATTGCCTGAAGAGGATGAAGCGGGGGACGACCTCGATTTTATCGCGGATGCCGGGAATCCGGTATTGAACTTCGCTGATGAGACGGTGTTTCCCGGGGAGTTTGCCCGTGCTGAAGGAACAATCCAAGACCGAGAGTTCATTAGGGGTGAAACTTTCCAGCCGGCCCCAGCATCCGTTTTCCATGAGCCAGCTGAAATTCGGGAGTTTCCGTTCGGTGCTGAGGGGAAGAATGAAATCCAGGCTCAAGCCGTCCAGGTTGAGAATGGTAATTTCTTTCTCGATCGCCGAGGCCTCCAAGCCGGCCGGTTTGGATCGCTTGGCCGGCCGCGGATAGGACAGCCGAAGCCCTGCGACAAGACCCAGGATGACCCCCAGGAGAGCGAAGAAGACCGCGAAATAAGCCCGGCGTGGATGGTGATGATGGTACCGATAGTGGAGGACGAAGCCTGCCGTCGCCAGCAGGAAAAGGGCCATCATCTGGATGACGAGGCGGGTTTGGAGGCCGTCCTCGAAGAAGGATGAAAAATAAGCATAGTTCTCCCTGAAGATAATGAGAAAAACGATGGTCAGGAATGAAAAACTCAACATCAGGAACGAGGGGGAGATGAATCCCGTCGGGGCTTTTTTAGCCGCAAAAAAGCGATGGACATAATAGACGGCGAGGCTGGCCAGGGCTACGAGCAGACCGTAGCTGAGCATGAGGAAAACGGCCAGCTTGACAAAGACCAAGGGTTTCAGAACCAAGTTGATGTTGAGGTCGGCCAGAAGAAGAGCGAGCAGCAGGCAAAAAAAGAAGCCGCTGAGGAGGCAGTTTGTGAGGACTCTGATCAACTTCATGTTCGGGAAAAAATTAACACGAATCCCCGATGGGGTCAACAGAGTGTCGGGGCGGTGCTAAGTCCATCCCGTGCCCCCGCGCCCCGGGGAACCAGTCCCGTCGGTTCCCCCCGTCGAGAAAACCGACGGGTCCCCCCTCCGCTACGGGGGCCTTCGGACGGACTTAGCATCGCCCCGTCCGGGATCCCGTGTGTTTCAATCCAACGATTGACCCCGGTGTTTGGATAAAATAGAATCATTGGTAATGAGCACGCCCATCATCGCTCTCCTCACCGACTACGGGAGCAAGGATTTCTTCGTGGCCTCCCTGAAGGCAGTCATCTTGGGCATCCAGCCGGAAGCGAAAATCGTCGATATTTCGCATGATGTCCGATCTTTCGACATTCGTGAAGGGGCCTTCCTCTTGTTCGGCTGTTTCCGTTTCTTCCCCGCGGGGACTATCTTCGCAGTGGTCGTCGACCCCGGCGTGGGAACGGAGCGGCGCTTGCTCCTCGTCGAGACGAAGAAATACTTTTTCATCGCCCCTGACAACGGTGTCCTCAGCTATGTCTTGAACGCGGATAAGCCAGAACGAATCGTTTCTCTGAGCAACGAAAAGTTCTTCCTGGCGGGGCCGGGCCGGACTTTCGACGGCCGGGACAAAATGGCCCCGGCAGCTGCCTGGCTGTCCCAGGGCTGCGCGCTCGAAGAGTTTGGCCCGCCGCTCCGAGATTATATGAAGTTCGAGATCCACCAGCCGGGGTTTTTAAAAGACTCCGTCGTCGGACACGTTCTCTATATCGACAAATTCGGGAACCTCATCACCGACATTCCGTCAGAAAGCGTCTCTCGACTTCGCGCCGCCGGCAAAAAGAAGGCCTTGTCTTTAAGCCTGGAAACAGCCGTGATCACTTCCTTCCACGAAACGTACACGCGAGCGAAAAAAAGGGAGATCTTTTTCCTGCCCGGAAGCCTGGGGACGATCGAGATCGCCCGTCGCGAGGCCTCGGCCTTCGAGGTTTTAAAAACGGAGCCGGGAGCCCGGGTGGAAATTTCACCGCGGAGCCGACGGCGCTAATGGAATACCTGGAAGGGACGATCGAGCAAATCCTTTTTTATAACCCTGAAAACGGCTATTCTGTTCTCAAGTTTTCCGTCGAAGAACGCGAACCGGTTATCATTGTCGGGTCTTTTCCTCCGCTTTCGCCGGGCGAACGGCTAAAGGTCAGCGGCCGGTGGGAGACGAACCCGAAATTCGGTCCGCAGTTCAAGGCGGAAAGCGTCATTCCGCTGCTTCCGTCCAGCGCGAAGGGAATCGAAAAGTTTCTATCTTGCGGGCTGATCAAGGGAATAGGCCCGGTTCTGGCCAAGAGGATCATCAAGAAGTTCGGCGAAAAAACCCTGGAGGTCCTGTCGCGCGAGCCGGATCGCATGAAGGAAGTCGAGGGGGTCGGAGAAGTCAAGCTCAAGGAGATTAAGAAATCCTGGGCCGAGCATGAAGACATCAGGGACCTCATTATCTTCCTGCAGGAGCATGGCGTCTCGACCAGTCTGGCCACCAAAATCTATCGGCAATACGGGCAGAAATCCTATCAGATTCTGAAGACCAATCCCTACCAGCTCTGCCTGGAAATATGGGGGATCGGCTTCAAGACCGCCGACCAGATCGCCCTCAAACTGGGCATGGACCCGGCCTCCCCGGAAAGGATCAAGGCCTACATTCTTTATCTTATGGAAAAGGACAATGAGCAGGGGCATATTTTTTCCTATGCCGGGGATCTCAAAACAAGCTGTGGGGAGGAACTCCAGGTAGCCGAAGACAAATTCCAGGAGGCACTGGATGTCTTAAAAGCCAAAAAGCTCGTCGTGGCCGAAAGCCTGCCCCACGACACGGCGATCTACCTGCCTTTTTATTATTCGGCCCAGGAAGAAGTCGTCCGCTCCATCCACGACTTAGGCCGAGCGCCTTTTTTTTCCCCTCCTTTTGACATCGACCGGGTGATCGCCGACGTCGAGAAAGAGCTCGGGCTTGAATTTTCCGGCCAGCAAAAGAGGGCCATCCGGGAGAGCTTCCAGAAGAAAATCCTGATCATTACCGGAGGTCCGGGCACCGGAAAAACGACGATCATTAAGGCCATCACGGCCGTCTTCGACAAGTGGGAAAGGCATGTGCTGCTTGCCGCGCCCACGGGACGTGCCGCCAAGCGCCTGTCCGAGACGACCGGAAAAGAGGCCAAGACTATCCACCGGACTCTCGAGTTCAACCCGAAGCTGGGTGTCTTCCGGCGGAACGACAAACGCCCGCTCATCGGCGATGCCATCATCATCGACGAATTTTCTATGGTCGACCTGGCCCTCATGTATTCCCTGATCAAGGCCATCCCTTCCCCCATGCGGCTGATTATTGTCGGCGACAAGGACCAGCTGCCGGCCCTTGGCCCCGGGACTCTCCTCCGCGATCTTATCGAAGCGCAGCCGTCGATCGTGGTCAGGCTGGATGAGATCTTTCGGCAGGAACGGGACAGTCTGATCGTGACCAACGCCCACCGGATCAACCAGGGCCAGACGATTCTCTATCCAGCCCGGGACGACAAGAATTCCGATTTTTATTTCATCCACCAGGAAGATGAAAAAAAAGTTTTCGAGACCATCCTCAAGCTTTGCAGCTACGGCATCCCCCAGAAGCTTAGCCTCAGCCCGCTTTCTCCCCAGATTCAGGTCATCAGCCCCATGTACAAGGGCTTTGTCGGCGTCGACCGGCTGAATGCCGAGCTGCAGAGGAGGCTGAATCCATCCCAAGAGGGCCTCCGAATCGGCAGCCGCGAGTTCCGGGTCCGCGACAAGATCATGCAAATCCGGAATGACTACGAAAAGGACGTTTTTAACGGCGATATCGGGTCCGTCGTCCACATCGACAAGCCGCGCTACAGGCTGATCGCTCATTATGACGGCCGGCCGGTCGTCTATGACAAAGATGAGATCGAGGACATCACTCTGGCCTATGCCGTTTCCGTCCATAAAGCGCAGGGCAGTGAGTACCAGGCCGTCGTCATGCCCCTCCTGACCCAGCATTTCATCATGCTCCAGAGAAATCTGTTTTACACCGCCCTGACCCGGGCCAAAAAGTTGAGCATCGTCATCGGGTCTTACAAGGCCCTCCACATCGCCATCAAGAACGACAAGCCCGTCACGCGCAACAGCCTTCTTATGGAGAAGCTCTGCGCCGCCGGACGAGCGGTTGACTTTGCCTGATCCTTTTTCCTATGATGGAAACTCGAATGAAGGAGGTCGCCATGCGAACGCCCAGGCTCCGTGCCGTCTTGCTCACGCTTCTTTTGATCGTTGCGATAGGATGGGCCGCCGATACTCTGGTCGTCAAAATCCAGACAACACAGCTCAGGAAAAGCCCTCAATATTTTTCACAGGGGCTCGCCGCCCTAAAGGCGGGCGATCGCCTCGAAAAGATTAGCGAAAGTTCGGGCTGGATCCAGGTAAAAACATCGGGGGGGGTCGTCGGCTGGATCCATTCCAGCGCCGTGGAGGTGACAAAGTTCAACCTCCTGGCCATGGATAAAAGCATGAAAACGCAGGCGACAGCCTCCGAGGTTGCCCTGGCCGGAAAAGGCTTCAATAAACAGGTTGAAGACAAATACAAGTCCAAACACACTGAGATGAATTTTGCCGCCGTAGATGCCATGCTTCAGCTCAAGACTACGCTGGCCCAGATCGAGGATTTTCTTAAAAAAGGAAAGCTGGGCGAATCCCGAGGTGCCAAATGAAGACGCCACGTTTCTTGACCGTCATGCTACTCTCGGCAGGCTTGGCTCTGTTTGCGGCGGGGTGCTCAGTCGTCCAGAAAGGGGCCGATGTGCTGTCCGGCCAGGGGAAAATAAGCCAGAAAGACCGGGACACGATCGTCAAGACGAGCGAAGCCGTCCGCAGCACCTTTGCGGACCTCAGCGAAGAGGAGGAGTACTATATCGGCCGCTCCGTGGCGGCCATGATTCTCTCCAAGTATCCTGCGTCGAAAAACGACGGGGCAGCGCAATACATTAATCTGGTCGGAAATGCCGTAGCCCTTTATTCGGACCGGCCCGAAATTTACGCCGGCTGGCATTTTCTGATCTTAGACACCGACGAGGTGAACGCATTGGCGGCTCCCGGGGGGATGGTCTTTGTCACCAAGGGGCTCCTGCGCCGCTGCCGGGACGAAGAGATGCTGGGCATGATTCTGGCTCATGAGGTCGGTCATGTCTGCGCCAGGCACGGGCTTCAATCCATCAAGAAATCGCGGCTCGTGGATGCTTTCCGGCTCATCGGTCAGCAGGCAGCCCAGCGGTACAGCCCAGAGAACCTGGCCCAGCTGACGAATATTTTTGAAAATGTGCTGGGCGATATCGCCGAACAGCTGATCGAGAGAGGCTACGATCGCAAATATGAATACGAAGCCGACCGCTTGGCCGTCAAATTCGGCGCCAGGACGGGATTCGACCCCGATGGAATCAACCGTTTTCTCAAGACGATGGTCGGCGATTCTTCTTCCGTATCCGGCAAGGGGTGGTTTAAAACCCACCCTTCACCCGAGGACAGGATGACCGGGCTCGCCAAAGAGATCGGATCGCTCAGTGCGGTCCCCAAGATCGATCCTGTTCGGACCGAGCGTTTTAGGCAGTTCTTGGGGTCCTTGAAATAGCCGAAAGTCTCTGCTCTGTGCGGATTCTTCATGCCTAAAAGAACTCTGCGAGGAATCCTCGTCGGCACGGCCGCGTTTGCCATCGGCCTTGCCCTATTCCTCCTCCAGTTTTTCCAAACCCTCGAGTGGAAGTCCTGGGACGCCAGGCTGCGTCTATTTTCGAGGCCGGATAAGGCCAGCCACGAAATCGTCCTTATCCTCGTCGACCAGTACAGCCTGGATATGTATGCGGAACAGCAGAATCTGTCCTGGCCTTGGCCCCGCGAGGTGTACAGTTATCTCATCAAATATTTGGCAGCGGGCCAAGCCAAGGCGTGCTTTTTCGACATCGCCATGTCCGAGGCCTCAAAATCTGGGGAAGACGACGACCGGATCCTGGCCGAAGCCATGAAGGAGGCCGGGAATATTTTATTTCCCATCGCCCTGAGCAAGGAAGAGGGGGAAACGAACCCGGCGTCCGAAGCGCTTCTGGGCGGGTTTTCCCGGCAGGATTCTAACCTTCCGGTTTTTGCGGTATCCTTGAAGTCCGCGACGCTTCCTCTGCCCGATTTCCTCAAAGCATCAAAGGGCGTGGGCAATGTGAGCGTTAAACCGGACGGCGATGGGATCTACCGCCGCCTTCCCCTTCTCTATAATTATAAGGGGCTGAAGCTTCGATCCGTTCCCCTGGCTATCGCGGATTTCGTCGGCGGCCCTCCAGATAGCGCATCTGTTCCCACAGATAGAGATGGACAGATGATCATTCGATTTTATGGGCCCATCGGGAGTTACAGGACTTACCCGATGGCGACCCTCATCAATTCCTGGGCCCAAATTCAGGAGAGCAAAGTTCCCCAGGTTTCGCCGAAGGAGTTCGCCGGGAAGATTGTTCTGGTGGGGCTCAGTGCCGTCGGCCTTCATGACTTGAAATCGAGCCCTTTGAGCGCCGTCATCCCCGGCACTGAAATTCAGGCCGCTGCGCTCGACACCCTCCTCAATCGGCGTTTTATTCGATTTCCGCCCCGGCCCACTATTTTTATCCTGGCTCTTGTCTTGGCCTTGATCGCCGGGATTTCGGTGTCTCTCTCCCACAAGATCTGGAAGGTCGCTCTCATTTTTGTTGTTCTTTTGGCCGTGCCCTGGGCAGCCGCCTGCCTGGCCTTTGCCCTGAGTTACTGGCTGGAATTTGTCTTTCCCGAGTTCGTCGTGGCCTTGACTTTGAGCGGCGCTGCCGCCCTCAGCTACAGCATTGAAGGTAAAGAGCGCCGATTCATCAAAGGCGTCTTCCGCCACTACCTGAGTCCGGCCGTCATCGAACGCATCATCGAAAATCCCAAGCTTCTCCAGCTCGGAGGTGAGAAGCGGGAAATTACCTCGTTCTTTTCTGATGTTGCCTCGTTCACGTCGATTTCGGAAAAAATGGCTCCCGAAGACATGGTCAAGCTGTTGAACGCGTATCTCTCGGAAATGACGGATATCATTCTCGATTCCGGCGGCACGCTTGACAAGTACGAAGGCGATGCGATGATTGCCTTCTGGAATGCGCCTCTGGACGAACCGGACCACGCCTTGAAGGCTTGCCGGGCGGCCTTGGAATGTCAGAGACGGCTCCTCGAACTCCGGCCGGACTTCAGGAAGCGTTTTGGCCACGATCTTACGATGCGTATCGGTCTCAATACCGGCTCGGCCGTGGTCGGCAATATGGGATCGAACCGGCGTTTTGACTACACGGCTATGGGCGATACGGTCAACCTGGCGGCCAGGCTCGAGAGCGCCTGCAAACAGTATCAAGTCTCGATCCTGGCCGGAGAGGCGACTTATGAGCAAGTCCGGACAAGGATGGCCGGCCGGGAAGCGGATATCCTGAGGGTTGTCGGCAAGCAGATTCCGGTCAGGATCTTCCAAATCATCGGAGAAAAGGAGAATCTCTCGCCCGAGGAAAAAGAAAAAATCGACCTTTATCATCAAGGTCTTGAAGCCTACAGAAGACAAGATTGGGATAAAGCCGAGGCGATCTTCGGAAGAATGATCAACGATCCTCTCGCGGCGATCTATATCGAACGCTGCCGCAATTTCAGGTTGGCTCCTCCGCCCAAGCAATGGGACACGGTCTATAGTCTGAAAATCAAATGAAAGGAAGGGCAGGCATAGAGGTTGAGTTTTGGGGGGTGAGGGGAACGGTCCCTGTTTCAGGCCGGAATTATTTAGAATTCGGGGGGCGGACTTCCTGCGCTTGTATCACCGATAGCTCCGGAGAAAGATTGATTATCGACGCCGGCACGGGCCTCCACAGTCTCGGCGGCGAGCTGGCGCGGGGAAAAGAGCCGAGGCTGCTCCGCCTTCATATTCTTCTAACGCATTTTCATTTGGACCACATTATCGGGATTCCCTTTTTTCCCCCGCTTTTTTCGGGGGACACGGAGATTATTTTTTATTCGTTCACCGAACCGGAAATGACGCAGAGAAACCTCAGGCGCCTGATGTCGGGAGCGTTTTTCCCGGTGAAATTTAAAGAAACAGCGGCTAAAAAAGCGTTCAAAAAAGTGAGCCAGAAAGGTTTTCGGATCGGCGACATCAAAATCACCTCCTGCCCCCTCGTCCATCCCCAGGGAAGCGTCGCTTACAAGCTGGAAAAGAACGGCCGGTCCGTCGTTTTTGCCACCGACACGGAGCATCCCGGGACAGGAATGGATGAGCGGCTGGTCGATTTTGTCCAAGGCGCTGCTTGTCTCGTCTACGACGCCATGTTCACGCCCCAGGAGTACGATTCCGGCCGCCGCGGCTGGGGGCACAGCACCTGGCTGGAGGGTACGAGAATTGCCCGGCGGTCTGGGGTTCAAAAATTGCTGCTGTCCCATATGAATCCCGATCATTCCGACACGCGGGTGCGGGCCATCCGGCGTCTGGCGCAAAAGGAATTTCCGGGATCAGATTGCGCCCGAGAAGGAATGCGATTAAAATTCTAACCGATCGTGCATAAAATCCAGACTTTGGAGATCCTGCGGCCATGACAAACTCAAATCCTGCTCAAAGCTTTTTATTCCAGGACATGGCGATTTCGATTCTGACCTTGATCGCCGCTTTGGCCATCTATTTCTTGCTGAGGCTTGTGATAACGAAGCTGGCTGTTTCCCGGGAAAGCGCCGGGGGCGTTTTCCTGAGGCGTCTCAGCTTGCCGGCGATTTTCCTTCTGGCAGTTTTGATCATGAGGCAGATCACGCTTCCGGTCAGCGATCGTTTCCGGCAATACCTAAACGCGGCCCTCATTTTCCTGATCATCGTCTTTGTCATCCGGTTGCTGGACGCAATGCTCTTCGTCTGGTATGCGAGGCGCCGCAAACCCTATCCCTTGCCCGATGTCCTGCGCGGGCTGATCCTGGGTGTCATCTATTTAATCGTGCTGTTCGTCGTCCTCAAGAATATCGTTCTCATCAATATCACCCCGTTCTTGGCGACATCGGCGATCTTGACGATGGTTCTGGGCCTGGCCTTCCAGGGCGTTCTCAGTAATATCCTGTCGGGGATGTCGCTCCATTTCACCAAATCGTTCAGCCGGGGAGATTGGGTGGGCATCGGGCCGCACGAGGGTGTCGTCGTCGACACCAATTGGCGCGAGACTCGGATCCTGGACCGCCAGTCCAACGTCATTGTCGTCCCCAACAATATCGTGGCTTCGGAAAGGATCGTCAATTTTTCGCAACCCGATGTGAAGACGGCCTTGATTCTTCCTTTTAAGATTAGCTACAAAGCCCCGGCGGCCGAGGTCATCCAAACCCTTCTCGAGTCGGCGCGCGATTGCCCCGATGTTCTCACCGCCCCGGCGCCGCTCGCCTTTATCACCAGCTATGACGAAATCGGCGTTTCCTATCTCCTTAAGTTTTGGATCACGGATTTTGCCCGCAAAAACTCGATCCTCAGCGAGGTCGGAAGGCTAGCCTGGTACAAGCTGCGGCGGAAAAAGATAGACATCGCCATTGCCTTGGGAGACCAGGTCCGGGATGCGCTGGCGGCCGTCCGGGAGAAAGCCGTTGCTCCGGCTGAGCGGGTTGCGCCTTCCATAGAAAGCGAGCAAGAAAGGACTTTTTTGGACTTGATGTATTCCTCTTTTTTGCGCGGCCGGCCGGGAGGAAAAGCCGATGATCTGATTGTCAGCGAGAACGAACTCCGGTCCCTGGCCAAGATGGTGGACAGACATGTCTTTACCAAGGGCGAGGTGCTTTTCCGGCAGGGAGATCGAGGGACCAGCAGCTACATTGTCGCCAAAGGAAAGATCCGCGGCGAGATCGTCTATGAAGAGAACGGCAAAAAATATCTCTCCGAGTTTATGGTCGGGCCCGGCGGCATTTTCGGTGAGATGTCACTCTTCACCGGGATGCCAAGAACGGCGACGGGAGTCATCGAAGAAGAATCCGAGCTCCTGGAAATTGAGGCCGAAGATTTCGCCGTCCTCCTCGACGAGATTCCGGCCCTGGCCGACGTGATTGCCGAGATCGTCAGCGCGCGCAACGTTCAAAACGAGGAATTCCTGCGGAAAATCAAGGAGCTCTCCGAGAAGGATATCCAGGCCGGCACGAACAAGAAGTCCATCCTGGAGCACCTGAGGAGCTTTGTCCGGGCCTTAAGAAAATAAAAGGGCTTCTGGATAGATTTTATCACCGAACTCGCTTCTTTTATGCCGTGGCTCGGATTGCAAAATGAGGGGCAATCCGCTATATTGAATCTGCCATCAGGCCGAGTGCGCCTGTAGCTCAGTTGGATAGAGCAAGGGATTCCTAATCCCTGTGTCGCTGGTTCGAGTCCGGCCAGGCGCGCCACCCTCTACCCGAGAAATTTTTTCTTTTTAGGCTCCCATAACGAATTAAGCGGTTTTAGACAAATTCTGTGACTGTGCGGTGACAAGGAGGGTGGGGTCTATCTATAAGAGCGAGCGGGTCAAAGATTTTGCTTTGCCTTCTCTTGATAGATATTTTTTTCAATAAAATCTTTCCATTGTGAATTTGGGCCGTGACTTGCTCCTCGGGTAACGGTCCAATTTAAAGTGCTTTATTCCATTAGCTAGGTCAGCACAATATCTAAGACAGGAATTTTTATTGACAAAGTCTTCAACCTCGCTCTTAACTTTTGGGTCAACAAGGTCATCATTTTTTATCCAATCTTTCATGTGGTAGCAAAAAATAAAAAGGGAACAGCAAGCTTTCTATTTGCAGGGCAGGCCGTCCGGGTACTTGGACAACAAATTCAACTGCATCTCGGGCATGCTTTTCAGGAAACTTGTTTCTGAAAAGGATTTTTTGATGAGATTGTAATTTGCTTCATACGTATAGTCCTGAAACTGGCCGGTCACATCGCCCTTGAGGTCGGCCAGCATATCGAGAATCTTGACCGGAGTCCTGCAGGAAAAATCAAATTGGCGGAAATTGATCGAGCGGACCTCGGGCGTCGATTGGGTGCGGAAGTAGATAAGGCCAGCCTTTATGTCGTAGACAATGCGGAATTTGCTGTTGGGATTGTTTGCCTTATCAAGGATCTGAAAAGCATAGGCCACAGGGTCTCCGGATGTCTTGACATCCCAAGCTTGAGTGCCTTTGGCGGCCCAGACGAATCGTTTCAATGAGTTTCCCGCTTGTTTGAACGAGGACGCAGTCTCATCTGACCCGGAAAGCTTAAAAAAATCCAGGCAATATTCATACGTGCTATTGGTCAGCGCTTTGACCGCAAGATCCTTGCCCGCATAAGCCCGCATTCGGCCGCCAAGAAACTCAATGGCCGCCGCGCCTCCTTGGCGGTCACAGAGAAGAAAATGAATGGGGATGGACTGATTCGGCTCAATTCGGACAGCCTTATCGCTGGCGATAACGTCCATAACCGTCGCCGCTGTATCCAACTGATATTGGATCCACTGGAGCTCACGAAGCGTGGGCCGCTGGTCAGAATTGGGGTACTCCGTTGGGGTCAGCCACATAAGTTCGATGACCAAACCGGCTTCATTCATCCCACCCAAGGGAAATTCCCGGCCGAACTGGTTGAAAGTGATGCTCCCATACTTAGAGATCCATTTTGCCGGCTGACATACCATCCCGGGTGACAGCAAGGACGTTTTGGCCACGCCGCGCTTATTAACGATGATCAAGCCATACTCGATTTCAAAGTCATAGTTCCGGCCAAAAATCCATTCGCCGTTATTCTTGAAGCAGAACGTTGTGCAGGGACGGAGACAAAAAGGCAATAGACCGATTGCGAATATAGACAAAACCAGAGCCGTATAAAGCTTGCGCATGAGCTACCTCCTCTTCATTCTTGAAAAATATATATCAAGTGTATCATTTTGCGATGATGGAGATAAACCGTAATATTCCGATACTGCGTTTGCTTGAGCATAGGATAGGAATTTTAAGCCCTTTGCTTCAAGGACGCTGTGCTATAAACAGATTACTTCAGCTCCGCCAGCCTTTTTCTGGCATCCTCGACTTCGGTCAGGCCGGGGTCGGCGTTCTTCCAGAGGTCGAGGAATTTTCGGTAATTCTCGTGGGCTTTGGCTTTATCGCCCAGCTTCTCGTCGATCCGACCGAGATGGTAGAAGCTCCGGGCGTAGAAGTCGCCATACCTCAAGCGCCCGGTCGTCAACGCCGCTATTTTCTCGTATTGTTCGCGCGCTTTTGGCAGGTCGCCCGCCCGGAAATAAGCTTCGGCCAGGCTGGCGATGAACCATGAGTCCTTTTCGAACGGTCCGTAAGGCAGCGATTGCACGGCCCTTTCGAGATACTCCACCGCTTTGGGTGTATTGTTCCGCGCCAGCTCAATTCCGCCCATGAGATGGTCATAAAGGCGTATCGCTTTCTTGTTCAATCCCGTCTCGATGAGCGCCTTGAGCTCTCCGGCAGTTTTTTCGGCCTCATCGATCCGCTTCAAAGAGAGTTTGGCAAAGCCTTTCAGACGTAGCGTCTCGCTTTTATTAGCAAGGTCATATCTTCCAATGTCAATAACGTAAGCTTTGTCACATTCATTGACGGCAGCCTCCGGCCGGCCCGATTGCCACAAAGAATAAGCAATAGTGGCATGGCAGGCGATTTCGACGTTAGCGACTCCGGCGCGCCTGAGCTGTTCGGCAAGAGGCACAGCAATTTTGATGATTTCCTCGTAGCGGCCTTCGAAAAGCAGTCCAGTAGAAAGGCCCGCGTACCCTGCGTAGCGTGCCGCGGGCACTTTCCCCCTGAGAAGTGCCCGATACTCGGCCTCCGCCGGAGGCGCATCGCCCCTTAAGAGAAGCAGGTCGCCTCGGAGCACACGATTCTCATAATCATCTGGGGCGAGCGTTTCGTCCGTTTCGAGCTCTCGGCCGGCAAGGTCAAGGCGATTCTGGCTGATATGATGGTAGGCCAAGCTACGGTGGCCGGAGGCCGTATTTTCGACCTCACGAAGATATCTTTCCAGGACCTCTTGCCCCTTGGCCGGCTCGCCTATGGCCCGGTAAGTACCTGCCAAGAACCCATAAGTTAAAGAAAAACGTGCCCGCCCCCGTACGGCCTGCTCGTAATGTTTCAGGGAGTTTTCCCATTCTTCAATATCTGCGTAGACCAGGGCCATGTAATAGTTGCCTGTGGGATCGTCGGGATAAAGAGCGAGCAACTTCCGCCCCGCCTCAAGCGACTTTCCCCATTCCGGCTCCGGTCTGGCAAGACAGTAATAATCCTGTTCGACGATATATCGGTCTCGTTCCGAAGTCCGCTCCGGATGCTTTTCAAGAAGCTCGAGGGTCCTGGATGCGCATCTTTCGTATTCGGGGAAGTCACCGATATTATAATTAGCCGTACCCAAGGCCCTCATGGCCATGATGAATTCGGGATCGAACGCAAGGGCTTTTTGGAGAAGAGGGATGGCTTTGTCGTATTCCGCGCGGAAATGGTATCTCCGGGCTTCGACATAGTAAGCCCAGGCCTCGGCGTTGGGGGTTGATATTTCGCCGAGGTTCTTATCGATATCGCCTGCGATCTGTTCCGAAGTCAGGTTCAGGTCTGATTTAATCTGAGTGGCAACTTCATCGACCTTTTG